>Ga0123352_10008892_pt1 | contig 15663 bp, 11 predicted proteins | sample TergutLab28metaG_FD_89700 | JGI IMG/M metagenome (GOLD analysis project Ga0123352, IMG submission 89700) | Labiotermes labralis P1 segment gut microbial communities from Petit-Saut dam, French Guiana - Lab288 P1 | ecosystem: Host-associated > Arthropoda: Insects > Digestive system > Gut ... | reverse complement strand
GGGTCTTGGTGGGGAAACCGGAGGGAAGGAGACCACTGGGGAGACCTAGGCGTAGATGGGTGGATAATATTAGGATGGATCTCCAGGAGGTGGGATGTGGGTATATGGACTGGATTGGTCTGGCCCAGGATAGGGACAGGTTGCGGACGCTTGTGAGTGCGGTAATGAATCTTCGGGTTCCGTGAAATGCGGGGAATTTCTTGACTAGCTGCAAACCAGTTAGCTTCTCAAGGACTCTGCATCACGGAGTAAGTAAGTGTCAAAAGTCTCCCCGCTTCAGAGGGACGGCGGGCGGCAATTAAATTGTTCTTCTCTTCATTCATGTTAAAGTACATTTTTCTTATGGAGCTATTTTAAAAAAATCCGAAAATTCAATGGAAAATACCGCAGGGTACACTCCTTAGAGTGAAAGCTGCATGTTAAAATTACACGTGTTAAAAAAAATAAAAGGAATGAACAGGATATATTCAACAGTTTCTGCAGTTCGCTTATAAAATTATATTTCTCTTTTCGTCTCTTATCTAAAAATTTCAAAATTATATGGCATAAAGCTACATATTTATTGGTTATTTTATATAACCCAGGTATGAAATTTCGGGGTATTGATGAAATATGTGCGAACTTTTTTCACTCACATTAAAAACAAGTGGAAACATCATTGAACTTGCACAAGATAACGGCAGTACCCATGCTCTGGTACGGGTGTTAGAACTGGGAACTTCCATAAAAAGAGCATAAAAGAACCAATGAGATGGCGGAGATGAAATTATTGAAGTTAGTCGCAGGATATACATTACAAGAGATATAAAAATAAGAGCACAACTACATATATACAACTGAAATTATATTACTGCGCATTATAGACAAAAAGTTGACAGAGTTAAGAACACACGATACACGCATTCTCAGGTTAGGATTTTTAAAACACCGCAGGAAAAAAGAAGGGAAAGATGGAGGCCCACATCCATGAAAACGCACCAAGCTTGAAGTGCTGTATAGTTACTCCCTGTTGCTGATGAAGATCATGATGAGAAATAGTTGTCGAATAATTTTTTCCCTTAATTTCACTGCAGAAGTATTTTACGCGCCTAATACTGTTTGCGATCTGATTATATCAGGCGTTTCTATACTTAAAAACCACATTAAATTACGTCGTAATTTTTCGAAGGTATAAAGTGTTACTTTATTGCAACCGCGAGTGAGTGACAACAGCAATAATTGACGCTGGCAATTAAATGCTTCCGCAATTAAAGCTTTTCATTTTTGAACTCACCCGCAGGCTGCAGTAGGGACTACTCCCAATGTAATTTTATTTCAATAAACCTGCTGTTACTCATACGTGAATCGAAAGTAATAAAGCAGACAAACAATTCATTAGTGAATGTTCAAACTACTCACAATTCAAAGATTTTGTCAGTTAAAGCAGTAATCATATTTTATTTAACTAAATTTTATTGTTTGTTGACCGTGCATTCCCGTATAATATTTTTTAAATGAAGCCAACTAGGTTCACACTGCTTTTCAGTATATTTATTTCAACTTCTCTACATGTTTCGGGCAGCTATGTGCCCATCATCAGGAGCATTTACTGTATCTATGCGACACTGGTATTTTTGCACTCTGTATGGGTGGCTGTAGCAGAACAGACAGCCACCCATACCGAGTACAAAAATACCAGTGCCGCATAGATACAGTAAATTCTCCTGATAATGGGCACATAGTTGCCCGAAACATGTAGAGAAGTTGAAATAAATATACTAAGAAGTAGTGTGCACCTAGTTGGTTTCATCTAAAAAAAAATCAAGTAAATGAACTAAATATTTAACCGAATTAAAGAAATCCATGCTACAGAGTTCTCCTCGAGAATTTAAGAGTCGCATATTTGTCGAGATATATCGACCCTGAAGGTTCATTACCTTGTTCACAAGAGCTCGACACCGGCTCTAAAATGACTAGGTCCACCAAAAGTGACAATGGTACATTTTAGTCCCCTCCCGGAGTGACCGATTTCCGAATTAGTTTCTGTACACACTAGTAGTTGACTCATCTGAACCACAGAAACAGCCTAAACATTCTACTACCCTAGTAACCCAGCGTGAGTGTGTTTAATGGCAATTCCTTTTATGGTACAGGCTTATTAAAAAAAATACAGTCTACACAATTTTCATCAGGGCAATATTTTTTAACATGTAATATTTTCAACGGACTTTCACTACTTTTTGAACGAAGGGACAAGGTGAGTTGTTCCATGTGTATACAGTAAGGGCTACTTGACTTTGTAAGACTTTGAGAAAATAACCAGTAGGTGTATGAGACAGAATATCATCATGGACAGCGTCATAAAACAAAATGAAGGAATGAATCTTATATTCGTGTCCAACACACACTGTCCTTCCTCTGTGTTTTACGTATTTTTGATATCGATTTCCCATGCTTATCATCCGAAAACTCACCATATTCTCCCTTGTAGTTTTTCGCTAAAAGATGGAAAAAAAAGACCAAGGGAACGCGAGTTTGATGATAGACCATAATCTGCTGCATGCGTTTCGTATGTTTCAGCCCTGCCCCTGTTTCAGTAACATATGTCCACAGTATGGCAATCACATGTTGTGGCAAAGACACACAGGTTCTACAAAAGTTGAAACCACACAGTTTTTTATAAAGAGCATCTGAAGGAGACCCCGATGTTAAATAAATTTGTATCAGAGTTTGATCCCTGCGGAAGGCCTATTACAACCTTCTCGTCAGTCTGTCTATAAAAGAAGAAACTTCAGAACGGATAGACCGATCTCGATTAAAGTGGTAATAGAAAATTTTGTTTAAATTTGTCACGTAGTTTCAATTTTCAATTATACTCAACGATTTTATTGGTCAGTTTGCATGTGGTTACATGGCATATGACTCAAAGACGTTGAAGGGCCACGCTGATCGGTACCTTTGCGAAATGTCGTTCATTGTAAAAGAAATGTGAAATATTGTAACTTAACATCTACTGTTAGTTAAAATTTGTTAACGCGGAGCATTTTAACAAAGTATAAGGACTTTCTTCGATACTAGTAAGGTTTTGGAGCTTCCGATTTATTATAAATAAATAAACAAACTTATGAATTCATATTTTTTTATGTTTCCCTGACCGTGCATCTCAATATAATCTTAGTAACTGACCAACTTAATGCACAAATTCTTGTTTTATAAAAAGTTTATTATATTCCTCTACATGTTTCCAGCACTATTGTGCTCATCATCAGCAGGTCAAGATTGTATTACACAGCATCTGGTATAGTCACACCTGTAGGTGGCCGTCCGGCACACCGGACGGCCACCTACAATCTTGACCTCCGGATGATGAGCACAATAGTACCCGAAACATGTAGAGGAATATAATAAACTTACTATAAAACAAGAATTTGTGCATTAAGTTGGTCAATTACCAGGAATATAAGAATTCATAATCTGAATAAGCTATTCAAACTACCAGAGAACTTCGCTGGAGATTCTAGTTTCTTATCTTATTAAGGCAATGAGCCTATGATGAAAGACATACGAATTCAAGAAACTCTTTTAAGAGGGAACAAATTTTGTGATGTTAGGATAATATATAAAAGAACACAACTATACCGGCTTCTGATATTAAGATTTCTTTAAGAAGAAAAAAGGACGCTTCATTCGGAGACCCCGTTCGTCCGTGCATCCGTTCTAACATCTGTTGTCGGGTATCAGACACCCAACCGTTCGTCATACTTTCACTAAATTCAGTAGATGCTTCCTTTACCACCCCCCTCCCAAAAAAAAAGTTTTGAGCAGGCTTGGGTTTTGTAAAGTCGGCTCAGTGAGAGCTATGCAAGTACGTTACTGAATTATGTCAATATATTTCTAACCACACGTGTTACATTTCTTGGTCGAGTTGCGAAAAATTCTTATAGAGGATTTCCAAGTAATAACGTTGACCAATTATGAGTGCCGAAAAAAAAATCACTTCCGAGGACGCTGTACTTCACTGAAGTATTCAAAATATATTGTGACCTATATTGTACGCTCCTCATACGATTCCATACGGAAGACGACCACACGAATTTAAGAAACGATTGTGAGTTACGTATTACAATATGTTCCAGCTGTTATATTTATCAACCCTGAATAATTACTAACAGTTTTCTCACAGTTACAATTAGCGCTTAAGTTGCTTCATCGTTACGTTTACGACATTCACATTCTCCACCAGAAGATTTTAAATGTAGTTCATACCCTGCTCAACAACAGCATTCGGAAAGCATTTCTGATCCACAAACTTTTGCGAAAAACAAATGACGGGGACCCAATCATACGACTTAAACTTGCAATCGGATGTTACTTCTGTAACGAACACAACAACTCAAAACTCACTTTTTAATGTATTATTAATATGGCTTACTCACAGGTATTAATCATCTTTCTCTTCGGCACGAAGGGTTGCATTCAACTGCCTTTTGTGGTTGCACACTTCAAAAATGACATGTCCAGCAAATTTAGAAGGTTTTTGTACATATTTTTCGTTTTGATTTGGGTTTTATTATTTGCTTTACATACACATCACATTCCACTATTTATCTGTAATCATTTCAGTTCTATTTATCTTCTTACTCAAAAAATATTTAATCTTTCGCCTATGTGTTCATTATTTGCCTAATTAATACAGGATCCATTGAACGTGATGGGCAAGATTCTCGTATCTCTAATTCCTTTGTTATTTCTTCGGTAATATCTTTCATTAGAAAGAGAATAGACAAATGAAGATGACGTTACGTTTGAAGGAAAGGGATGTCAAACATACATTTCTGATTTTCTGAATGAAGGCATCACGATGTGCTTGCAATTCAATTAACGTTACACAGTTACTAGAAACATGCCCGTTCTGTTATAGCACAACAACAAAAACTGCAAAAACCTTTACCCGACAATACCGTACAACAATCCAGACAGCGATATCGGGTGGAAAACACTACTATCCTTATCAAATAAGAAAAATAGAAGTACCCCAACATCAGTCATAATAAGACAACGGAACTCACAGCTGAATATCCGGTGAACATTAACGCACTGCTAAGGAAGAAGTTTTAATATTTTAATGTTTAGACACAATCTGAAAATAACATACTTTATAAACAAAACCTTTTTAGAAATACTTTTAACTAGATGTATTCCACAATTGTAAACACTATGGGATCCGAAAGTTGGCAAAGCATCAGTTAACGAAAATGTTGTAAGGGCCTGAAGATGACTAACTTTTAGTCGAAACATGTAGCCTTGCCTGGGAATAAAAAAGATTGTGCTGACGTATACTGTGTAACGTTAATTGAATACATTACTGAGCTGTTCATAAAAATAGAAAACGGAACGCGAAATTTTTTAATTAAAAAGTAACTTCCTGTGAACGAGGAGGTAGAGTGTAAAAAAAAATATTAGTGTCTCTTAACAATGGGTGGTTTTCTATACGTCACCGATAAGCCCCGGCCTGAAGATCTAGCGCGTTTTTTTTTCCTTTCTAAAGGCTATCATCATTATGATCATTTGTCTATCTCCCATCATCGACTGCTAAACCTCCCCGACACGCGGAATGCGATGAAACGCTGGCGGAGCATTCAATGGTTCGTTCGAAAAACGCCCTGTATAAGCTCTGCTTAAAGATATAGATAAAATAAATGTGGTTTACTAAAACAAAACTTTGTAAACGTTACGTAGTTTGGAGAAGTGGCTACCATCTTTACCATTTGGACTTAATCGGTAGGTAGTGCCAAAAAAAAAAGAATGAATTGGAATAAAGCCATTGCTATTATTATTATTATTATTATTTACCCAATCTTCATCCCACTCACATGCTTACTTTCTACTACGTCACGCCAAAACAGGACCCCAACCCACTTTTCTTTGCTTTCCTTTTATCCCTTTAGAACCTCTATCTCCCTTCTTCCTGCTAGACTACACCTGCTATCTCCATCCCTTGTATTTGTCCATCTATCGTCATTCCCCTCATCGTATCCTAGCAACGGCAGAGTACAGTTGAGGTTTCAAACCTATCCTAGCAGCAATGCCTTGGATTTTCCCGGAAAGGGACAGGAATTCCTATTCAGAAACTCGAACTCTCTAACATTTATACGGAAATCGTGACGTATCAATATACATTGTTATCGAAAGGGTTCACTGAAAGCTAACACCAATGACTTCCTTTAGGTAGGAGCCCGCATTAAATCCCGCGGATGTGTCAGATAATTTGAGTTTCATAGTCCATGAGAATATGCGGAATTACTTTCGGTAGAAGCCAAGGAGACGTCCTCTCAAACTCTTTGTACTTCACAGTATACAAAGTCGCTTTCATCGTATTTGACCTGTAAATATCTCCGAAGTTGATAAACCCCCATTAAATATTTTACTTACGAACTGAGAGATCGTAACACAAACTGACTCAGTTACGAAAACTTTCCTTTTAAAAAATAAAGTGGAATACTTAAACCCGATATATTCACTAAACTCTTCAATTGAGCATGGAGGTTGATGTAGCAATAACGCTTCACACTTGCAGGCTGTCACCTTATCGACTGTACCAGCTTCGGCGGTTTCTTGGTTTTGTAATCAGTTTTAAAAATGTACAGCAACCCCTGTACGTCCTTGAGGATTTCAAGAATTTAGGTTTTCAGTTATCAAGACAATCGACAAAAGAAGGTTTAAAGGTTGCCAGCCTTCGACCCCAGGAAATATACCTGGCACTCACTTCTGACAGAAGCTGGTCTATTTCAGGACCACTGTGCGGCCAAAAGGTTTATGACAATGAAAACTTTCAAAGATATCATCCGGAACCGAACCCGCGGGCTTCCTGCTTGTAAGGCAGTGCCTCGACGAATTGCGCCACCGAGTGCCCCCGTCATCAGTGTACCCCAACATAATTCCGCGACAGTAGGTCTGCTATGAAATGCGATACAATCCTCTGCTTCCAATAACTACCTACTTGTTATTCATGGCCGTCTTTCCCGATACCATTCGACAGTATACAACCTCTGGAGGCGAAAACTTTTCGTAATCTACGAATCAGTCACTTACCCTCATCCAACTGCACTGAATCCACAGAAAATGAATGTTATAGAAGGAGGGGGAAGACAGCGCTACAAGCTCCCTCCCCTTCCTGCCTGCCGTTCTATAGCCCTCCGGCCCACATTCAGATAGACCAAAAAGCCAGAAACACTTCCCGCTAGCCTAAGCTACCATTACCAGCGGTGTCTTAAATGGCATGACTGGAAGATTGGTTGTGTATATATCTATATATATATATATATATATAGAGAGAGAGAGAGAGAGAGTCGTCTACCGATGAAGAAAATGCAGCACCTCGGGGGTGAAACAGGGACGATATGTGTGGCTTTAACTCGTACCCTATTTGAGAAACTAATAGTCTATTAGCTGGTCAAACAATTCCTAGCCTTATATGGAACAAAATGACTGCCAATTCCGTTAGCAAGGTCCCTCCACTGCACCCAGTCTCCGCGCAGAGTAACACAGAGACACATCCTCAACCTCCTCTTTGACATTAACCTCCTTAAATCTATATCCAGCATCCTATCCCAAACAATTATATGTAATCCAGAACACTGTGCTTCAGTCCGTAACCGCAACTACATTCTGCATCGTTCCATCCCAGACTCAAAGCTGCGGAATTTGTGATAATTATATATATATATATATATATACACACACACACACACACACACACGACGTATTGCATTATTTTCCTTGCATGTGCGATTAAAGCTGCAAATTCAGTATGTAATTTTAAATACCAGAATTCCTAATCTAGCAAATGCCTTGTGTTTTATCTCTTTGTCTTGATGAAAGCTAAATGCCAAATTACAATGTTAAGCCTTTCACTCGAAGAGTAATTTTTTCTGTCGTGTTTATACACTTTACCTACGGCTACATGTTCGTAATTTCTGCCGTAAACTGCCGCGAATTTTATAAAAATTTACCAAAATTCGTATGTTATCTGCTGCCTCCATCTACAAAGGCGGACAAGAAATTGTGGTTTTACACTGAAGAATAAGTTATCATGTTCCCCAGAGATTAATGACAAATTTCCAAAGTTTACACGTTGTCATATTCCAGAGGACATAACTATTTAGTCTCTGCGGTCAGAATCTCAAATTCCTTATTGTGCACATTCTTCAAAACAAACACTACTAAAAAATTAAATAAAATAAGACAGGAAACGTATGCAAAAGTAACACTTTGGGGTGTTCGCGTAACCACTGTTGTCATGGGAACGCCACGTACACATGTTGCTGTCAACAATGCAATACATGCTGTAATCATTCCCACAGTAACACAACAATGTAGTCTCCGCTTTGTCGCGCTACCTACGTTGCTACAAACAACAGGACGAACACTTTATCCTCATGTAAACTACTGGCCGATATTTCCTTTCGACTTTCAGCAAATCTGGAGTTTCTTGACAGAATTCCATGAAGTCCCCAATACCAAATTTCAAGAAAATTCCTGGCCATAATTTGGGGTTTTCCCCCTTTCTTTAGGAAACGATAAAAAGTACTTAGGTCTTGATGTAAAATGCCCGATATTTTGTCCGATTTTAATCAAATTTGGATTTTCTCAACAGATCTTCGTCAATTTTCCCTGTTTCAAAATTCCAACAAATCCGTCCAATGACAGCCACGCTGACATGTACAAACATCGGAACAGACAGACACACTGACTCAATGACTGACATGGCAAAGCTAGTTGGTGATTTCCGCGACTAAGCGAACGCGCGCCTAATAACAAATTCCTTCGCCGATAAATGTTGAAATATTTATATAACTTCACAAATATTCTTTGAAAGAATTGATAAACAATGAATTACTTCTAAATTAAAACTAAGATCATGGTTTTAACAGCTACGTGTTAGTCTGTCCACGTTTCCGCTCACCCTGACTTCCACAATGACTCATCGTGAAAAATACTTCTGTATAACACAGAATCGTTCACATTGGAGAGAAAAGACGGATATTTAATGATTTTTATTTCGGCAACAGAGAACGGCTTGTCAAGCAAACCTAATTCGAGCTTCGGCCATCGCACGGAGAAGACATGCAGTCCTTCTGTAGATGAGAATCCGCCGATTTTGCGTAACACAGGTCATCGCCAATGGTTTGTACTTTCTGTGTGGTAAAAATCAAACACTCGTTGAAAACCCAAACTAACATCGACGCTACTGCTTTGTGTGAAGCATCAACTTTCGCATCTCGCGGCGAATACAAAGGGGGATTTTGTGTTTTCTGTGGGGTAGGAACCCGTCGATCGGTGAAAATCGAAACTCGGCCCGTTGCTAGTATTAATTATACAAAACAAGGAATATAGAAGATTGTTCCTCCCAATGTGACAAACCCCAAAAAAATAACTTGACTTTTCAACCAATTTGAAAATTATTCACAGAATACGAGGCTTGTAGAAAATCCAGTGCAGACAACTCCAAGGTACAGCTCGGCGCAACACGCGCGACGAGAAACACTACGGCCAATCTTCAAACGCTGGAACATACAGAAATGTAGACCTCAATAATGGATGGAAATTGTGTCGGAATCATGCTATTACTGTAGTGCTTCTCCACTTGCTTTGGGAAAGAATTGCACAGGGTTAGAAGTCGACTGCCACCACTGCAAGGTAAGTTTATTTACAACTAAAATACTTGGATTTCTGAGAAAATTAATGGAAAAGATAACATAACGTCAGAGTATTTGAAGGCCAGGAGCATTAAGAATCTTCTAGCTTGTGCTTTTATGTGTAGAAAGTTACAATGACGAGAAGGCATGATACGCCTAAATTTTGTGCAAAAATAATTAAGCTGTTTAAGTCTCCAACCGGAAGTGACGAAACCGTAGAGCAGCCGTCATAATTCAAGTCATTTATGATTTGCTTGTCTTTGTATGCGACTGTTCTCTGTCTTCCGTTCATTGTAAGTCCTTACTCCAGTTATTAACCATCAATACCAGTACGGTGAGACCAACTTGATGTCACTCGCTATTTTTATTTCACGTCTTATGCGCTCAACATGTTTCGGACATTAATATAGCCATCATCAGGAGATTACGACTATTCTGTTGAATTACCAAATTGGTCTATGTTCTTGGTTCGATGTGTGTTGGTGTTTCGGTGTGGTTGGGTTGGCGTGGTATCCGTGTGGCTGAAGCCTGCAACACGGATACCACGCCAACCCAACCACACCGAAACACCAACACACATCGAACCAAGAACATACGACCAATGTGGTAATTCAACAGAATAGTCGTAATCTCCTGATGATGGCTATATTAATGTCCGAAACATGTTGAGCTCATAAGAAGTGAAATAAAAGTAGCAAGTGACATCAAGTTGGTCTTTTGTTTTCAACTATTACAATAATGCACGGTCCAATAAATATAAAATACCAGTACAGTTTTAAGATTATTCATATTGGTGCTTTAACCAACAATTTAATTGTGAACACCAACAAATGCACAAGCATGAAAAATATTGTTATTATTGTTTAATATTATTTATTATTAAAAATTGTTAATACTTGTGCATTTGTTAGTGTTCATTATTACAAAATACCAATAAGTCTGTACAATTTCCGAAAATGTGTATTGAATTTCATTAATTCACCGAAACAAATCACTAGTTTACGTCGCAAAATGTTGGTGGAAAATCCACTGCAATTCAAAATCCATATTAACTTATAACTCAGTGGACAAGGCAGGAGACAAGTATTTTTCGCAGATCAAATATCCTAGTTCTAAGCTTGATATCAGCACAAGTTTCTTATTTTTTTCACGGACAATTTAGTAGCATCGATTAAGGTGACCGCGCGGTCTAAGGCGTAAGTAGCCGCTCGCTTGCTGAGATTGCGGGCTCGAATCCCGTCGGGGGCCTAGATGTCTGTCTCTTGTGTTAGGTGTTGTTAGATAGATGTCTCTGCTACGGGCCGATCCCTTGTACAGAGGTGTCCTACCGACTGTATGTCACTAATGTGACCAAATGCAACAACAACCCTCCATACTTATGACGAGTAGGGGGAAGACGTCAGACTAAGGAAAAAAGAAAAGAGTTAAGAAATAAATACTTGATTAGCACAAATACTATTTAAACTGTGAGGTTATATTAATTAACAGAATGTTTCGACGGTGATTAGTGCAGCACTGGCGAAGCACGAAGTGCGGGTATATCCCATAATTGTTTTTTTTCCCGTGTTTTTCCTTTACTCCTATTCTCACATACCGGGGTCGTGTTCTAAAGTGACTGTGTTCGAATAACTTTATTTGCAAAGCATTAGCTGTACAAAATTTCGTTTCTTGAAGTATGTCACATTTACAAGATGCCATCAGCATATTACCCTTAGAACGGTTATTATCAAGGTCTGGCATTTTTAACATGATATCTATAATACTGAGCTTCAAATGGAGATCGCATTCCTCTCGGTATGGACTCACACCGTAATCGAACATAAAAGACCAAACTAAACAAATTTTTTGCTAATCTCTTTTACGTGACTTCGTAGTTGGTTTGGTTTTATTTATTCCTTCAGTTCTACATCGGTACGGCTCTTATTTGTGCTGAACTGGCACGAAGAGGGTATTCGTGTACTTCACGGTCGCTCTGTGCAGCTGCTTGACGGATGAGCGATTTGGCAGGTATCGAAGAAATTAGCTACGGCTACTATCCAGTACAGCTCAGGATGCCGCGTTTGTAGACAAAACTCTGAGGAACCTTTGCATCCGGGCAAGGGAGCTGAAGGCGGCCACAAACTTTGCCCAGCAGAAACGAATAGTTACGTAGGGACTTCAACAAGTTAGTCTCTTAGCACGACACGCTACAGTGAACGACCCGCTTACCGCCGAACATAAAATCTGCGGCGTAACATATTCTGAGAGCACGGCAGACCGAAAATGGTTGGCCTTCGGAGTTACATTTCCTGGCTAATACGCGTTTGTCTCAGCAAATGATGAGCCGACTTTGGTTTACAGACCGCTCGGATGTCCAAAATCAGAAAATTACGAAAGAAAATAGAATCGGGTGGGACATACATTCAAAACTGCGACCATCATTCAGAAATTATTGCAGCAAGCAAATGTGCAACGCCAGTAGGTCACAAGCCGGTCCCAGTAACAGCGCGGTCTAAGGCGCGTGTCTGCTGCCGTTGGCATGCTGGGACTGTGGGTTGGAATCCCGCCGGGGACATGGATTTGTGAATGGTGTGTGTAGTCAGGTAGCGATTTCTGCAACGGGTCGATCACTCGTCCAGAGGAGTCCTACAGAGTGCGATGAGTCTGAGTATGTCCCTGAACCTCAGCAGTGAGGATTACGGACATCAGGGCTGGCGAACGGCAAGACATAAAAAGGATGCTATTATGAGCTAAGAGCCCATTGCAGATGTCTACATAAGGAGATATCGAAACTTACTTAAGAGTTACAGGGTCTACATAAACCCACCAAATTACATCCACTTTACCTAGTAATGGATTATTATTGACGCCAAAGGGCCGCTGTTCGGGACCACACAGAAAGTCCGGCTTGACTGTCAGCAAGACCGACACAGAACAGAGATAAATCCGCATCATCTATAATATCGAGGTATTTCTTCTCTTCTTTAAGCACAAAAAGTTCTGTAGAAGGTTACTATACGCTTAGTTAATAGATATGTCAGAGGTGAAATTATTCAAGGTTAATGAGTATTAAAGCGAAATTAGAGAATGTTTTGGGGCGACTAGACGACAACAACGTACAATAAGCTCCCTTTCAATTAAAATGTGTATTATGTAAAGCAAATATTGTAAAGAGCTAGAGGGAACTATTATTTTTTTCGCTAAAATAATACTGCACGCTTCTAAATCGACAAACCAGTGCAAAATCATAGACATACGTACATAAACGTTAGGTGAAATCTAATTCACGTGATGTATAGGGTGCATACATTTAAACGTGGAGTGGTGTTAGTGATAACTTTAGCTCGGTTATTACAAGCTCTACGTTCTGTGTCTGTTCACTATAGGGACGGGATCTCGCATGAAGAGGATAGAACGCTCCATGGCACAGAGAAGCGCGCGCCTAACAGCCATCAATATAAGCACATTCTGCAAAACGCAATTTCTCCCACTGTAGGATCGCTTTATCCCGACTGAGTGATACAGTTCTAGCAACACTACTCTTCCTTTTATGATTCTCCTCTGGTTCCAGAATGGTTTCCCCAGCAGACCGATGCCGAAAACACTACTGGCCATCGTGAACGCCCAATATGAACCCCATTGACGATACGCGGAATACGGATAAGAAAACCGTGCAGGAAACCGGCCCGTCCTCCCTCCGAGAAACAGTGATGTTCTCCGGACACTTGTGTCAGATGATTGAAATGAGGTTGCTTCGTGTCTGTTTAATGTTACGCTCCCGAGTCAATGCAGGGACAAATGCGATCGTGGTTGAAGCCCAGGGATACTTGACGTGATAGAAAACATGCCTTTGCAGGGGCAATACACTTATACACATCTACAAATTAGGCAAGTATGTGAGTGTCCTTGGTTAATAGATTTACGTGGCAATAAACGTAATTAATGGAAAGCAGAGAGAGATCACACACCGACATATACCACTACACTATAAAGTACATGAATTAGGACGGAAGTTGTATGCGTGCATTACTTCCGGTTTGGGACTCCGAAAATTTCGGGCGCTTGATTTTTGGCATAGAGTGTGCATGATTCTTCATAATACAGAGTCATATCACCAAATCGTCGATAAAACTAAAGCAACAGATAAACTTGATCCTACGAATGCAAGAGTATGTACGCTGTATGCTACTGAAACCCCCAGCAAATATGCAAGTGTGGAAGTGCAATAAAACTTGCTGTGATCTTCTACATAGACTAATGGACACTGAGCACTTTGCGCCATCTCCTACGAAAGATGGGTTAGAGAACAAAGGTTTAAATGCCAACAAAAATGTGACTTATAACAATGTTTCTAAGACAATTTACAGAATTAAATTTCACATTTACCATCCCGAAGTGTTTGAAGTATAAAATTAAAGTAAAGGATCACAACACTCAAACACAACAGCATTTTTGTAGTATTTTAATACATTATACCATTATGGGCTACATGTTTCGACTCCTATTCGAGTCATCTTCAGGCCTTCATTATATAGATCCCGACATACCAACCTTTGCTGTACTGTGGGATCTCCAACGTTTACAGAATAAGATGTATATATTATAAAAATATATAAAATATCACTGTTATTTTATATATTTTTATGATGTATACATATTACTCTGTAAGCATTGGGGATCCCACAATGCAGTAAACGTTGGTATGTCTGGATCTGTATCTTGAGGGCCTGAAGATGACTCGAATAGGAGTTGAAACATGTAGCCCATAATGCAATAATATATTGGAATACTACAAAAATACCTTTGTGATTCTTTCCTTTTTTTTTACAATTTACAGACATTCGAGGAAACAATTCCTTTTCGTTAACTGGAAATCTACTTCCTCCTTGCTTATAAAAGTGAGAGTTCCACGTCGGTTTGGAATTCATTCTAAGAAATAGTCTCACCATTATATCAAATATCGATCCTCACACCGACTTTATGGAACATCTTCTAAGGATAAATGGAATGTCAGCTCTGTTTAACTATCAACAAAGGCAAGGCAAGAATCAAATACATTGCAATTACAACAGTTCTACTGGCTATTTGACACAAATTTCATTGATCCAGAGTTCCGGGAACCTATTACTGCAGCATATTAATAATATCCCCATGCATGTGGCTGTTGAAGGGAAATGGTTACAATTCATTCACGTAAATCAATCTTCTTTGAGAGTTGAGATTTACAAAGGTCTGATGGATCAAACAAATGTTACAGCACAGACTAATGGTGTTGACTCCATTGTACACTTAGAATTTTGGACAATTCATTGAATTTCAATGGAAATTGATGGAATTCCAGTAACTTAAGACTGTCTAGATACAACTATTTTTTTTTAAATACAGCACGATACTATCTTTAACTTAATGTATTAGTGGAATATTTCTAAACTCTATTCACACAGGTTACAGACTCAAATTATAGACCAGTCCAACATAACCTGAAAGAAAGAGAGCTATTTCGAAGTTTTCATCCCGTTGTGTTAACAATACGACTGGAAATAGGTACAACTTTTATTTCTGCAATAAAGTGAAAGTTTTTCCCAAATTACATGCCTGTTATTTTTCCACCATGATCAGGTCTGCTTCATGAAATTCAGTCAGCTATATAAATAAATAAATATTTTTGTAACCAAATTGGTAATGCCCTAAAATATGTCGTATCGTAACTGTAATTTTAGTACAAACAAACAAACTCCGTGGCCTTAGTCCACACGCGAACTATACTGACAGAGCGGCCGCCGCCGGTCGGCGAAGTTAGTGCCAACTTTTGCGGATAGAGGGGTGTCACGTGGTCAGTGCAACGGGTCTCCACAGCCGTTAATCTCTGTTTTCTAGACCTGGGGCCGCTACTTTTTTCATTCAAGTAGCTCCTCAATTGACCTCACGAGGCTCACGAGGCTGAGTGGACCCCGTTCCAGACCCACTACTACGCAGAAAATCTGGTAGCGCCGGGGATCGAACCCGG
>Ga0123352_10008891_pt1 | contig 15664 bp, 7 predicted proteins | sample TergutLab28metaG_FD_89700 | JGI IMG/M metagenome (GOLD analysis project Ga0123352, IMG submission 89700) | Labiotermes labralis P1 segment gut microbial communities from Petit-Saut dam, French Guiana - Lab288 P1 | ecosystem: Host-associated > Arthropoda: Insects > Digestive system > Gut ... | reverse complement strand
GGATCAGTGGGTATAACAACTTCTTTGAGTTTTGGCCATGTGAGGCGTTGGGAGAAAACCCCGGGACGGGTTGGAGGGAGGGGAGGGGGGCCCCCCAAAACGGGGAGGCGGCCCCGGGGGGGGGGGGGGGACTCTCTACGGGGATCAAACTTCGATTCCCCCAGTTGTTCAGCCCGTAGCCTTCACTATCCTGACGGTCTTCTGGCTCACAAAGGACCATTTGTGCTCGTTTTAGTGGGGGAAGATAAACAGTCATTCTGACAACCATTATTGATGACGGAAAATACTGTCCTAACCGAGAAGTATTTCTGAAGACAAAGCAAGAAGAAATGAGTTTTCCTGGTATGATTCATTAATCGCTGAACCGACTTTCCTTCCCTCTGAACTTTCCTGATTTCGCACTATCAAACGTACTGGGGGAGCCATCCCAGCTCCTACTTGGTAATCGAGAGAGAGCAAGCGTCTCAAACACAAATTGTACGCACCCAAAGCGGATAATCTTGAAATTTAAGGCTGGCCACAGATGATTTTTTGAGTAGTCAGGAAGTTAAGCCTTTTGCTTGAAATTAAATATATCAGTAGTAATATCTCATTCCAGCACTGAAATATATTACAATAATTTGATTTAAAATGTCACTGCATTGTTATCATTTGGTGCGTATTTTCTAGTTGTACATTACCGACTAGGGATAGAAAACCCCCTGATCCTTTTTGACCCGTGAAAGAAAGCGTTTGTTTAAACAACGAATTCCACGACCATGAGGTGGTCGTACTGTGTATAATTATAATAACATTCAATGAGAACTAACGGGTCGCATACGACAAGTCGTTCTCTTCTTTGAAACCCCTGCGATAAAATAAACCATGTCTGGAAACGACTGTGCTGGAAAGAAGTCTGTCGTGGTTGAAGGTTCACGACTGGAGGGTATCACTGCGTGAGCGTACGTGTGCGCGTGTCGGCAGATGACAGATACATGACGTTACGAGATAGACCATGTTAGCGTCCTCAGGCGGTTTTTCGCTGTACTTAACTGCGTCACGGCGAAAAAACCCACACAGCAAGTTACGCTGCGGAGGTAGCTGAGATAGAAACGGTAGCAAGTAATTAATGAATTAAAGAAAGGCACAGTAAAGTTAATATCATTGGATCAGAAAATTGATGTTGGAAATGAAGTTGTGAGTACTGTTAGTTACGACTGTTTGGGTCGAATACATATGCTACCAAGGGATACAATTTTGCACGGTTGGTAAGGTAAAGGTAAAGTTGTCGGAGTGCTTAATTAAGCACCACACAATGAAGACGCATTCTTAACCTTTTGACGCCTAACGTCAACTATAGTGGTCGTACCGCACCGCTAACCTCTAAAGTTGCATTTTATATATTTATTCAACAAATATAGGCGCTGAATATTTTAAACATTGTATATACTCTCCGTTTTTTTCTCTTCAAAATGCAGTTTGTTTCATAATTCTAACGTATTTGGTTCTGTATTATTCACATTTTATATACAGGATGTGCTAAAATTAAAGAAATAATTCCGGCGCCAAAAGGTTAAACTCGGAACCAGATGGACGTTACTTAGCTTCACCTCCCGCACGCTCTACCCCTGGTATATATTAGGTAGTAGTCTGTAGGAACCCGGGTGGCCCTAGAGCCGGCCTGAATGAAGTGAAAAAAATACGACCCTGACGGTAATCTTAGCCGGATTCTCCTTCCGTCTACCCCGTAGCCCATCAAACAGTTTTTTGGCACTTTTTTAGATAAGCATTTATTGCCTCCATCCGTTTTAAATGGTTCATCTCCTAGACGACTATGACATAGTTTCTCTGGCTCATGTCTTACAGAAACAGAGCTTGCGCTGCGGCATTCAGTATCCAACTGGTCATCAGGTTCCTTCTGTGTGTGTGTGTGTGCGTGTGTGTGTGTGTGTGTGTGTGCGCGCGCGCACGTGTTGCATGACACCAAGTTCCTCAAACCTGCATAGTCCCCACATTCCACTTCTTGACGGAATTTCTCTTATGGCGGTAAAATCCCATATCTCATCCTTCTGAATTTCACTCTTTATCACAGGATATGTTATTAGCACAAGGCAGATCTCCTTCGTTTCAATAAACTCACTTCCATCAATAAATTATGCTGTGTATGTCACATGATATACACCTGGTTCCACCTTTATTGCCTCCAAGTTATTCCATATTTCGCCTTCATTTTGGGAGACGTTAAATGACAGAATTAGGCTTATGTTGTTCTGCAACTAAACCTGGCTGACCGAAGCTGCTGGGTGTGCCTCGATATACTTCTCAAAATGATATCCATGGCAATACAGTAAAACTGGCCTAAATTCACTCAACACTTGTACTGCTCCACTATAAACTTCCACTTCATCATTATTCGGCAGAACATCTCCACCGTATCACGGATCGTCTCTGCAGATTAAGCTATCCACACTCTCACATCATACCGAATTGTTTAACATTAATTTACATTGAAAACCTTCCATTAAACTCAGTTATTTGTAATAATCATAAACACCATTCTGATGCACAATCCAAATACAATGAACTGCTTACTTATTTGAACCAAATTCAAGGCAATTGAAGACCTGAACCAAACTTCGTCTGTCGAAGTTTACCACAAGACATCGTTCTCAGGGCTGTTGAAACATTTACTTTAAGTAGTAGAAAAGGCTCGCTGAGATTTAACGGGGACTGATTTCTGTCTTACCTTCATCCTTCATTGCCTTCTTTTCTTTCCTTTATCTATTTCGTACTTTTATCTTCGCCTCTCCCTTCTCCATTGAAAAGGTGAATTAAGTTGGATGCGTATGTACATCTTTACAACTTCAGAAGGCACAATTTCAGACACACGAGGTGCTAACCAAAAGTCCCCGAAATTGCAATGCCGCGCAAAAACAGCTTATAGTACAGTTGCGTGCCGCTAAGTATCGCGAGCTGTACCCTTTACGAACCACTCTGCCACGCGGCGGTCTGCTGTGAGGTTGTGTGTGTTTGGTCTGTGCTTTTTTGTGACGTCATGTTAGTGCTGTTTTGCGATCGTACGGACCTGCTAAAATGACTGATGTGAAGGATCAATGGATTTGCATCAAATTCTGCTTCATACTCGTCAAGACGGTGTCATTAACACACAGAATGCTTAAAGAAGCATTTGGTGATAATGCTCTAGGCCAAACGCAAACCTACGAATGGTTTAAGCGTTTCAAGAACGGATAGATGTCAGTCGATAATGAAGTGCGTTCTTGACGACTTTCGACCGGAATCACGACTGAAAATGTGGCAAAAGTTTGACATTGAAAGCCTCGTGCTTAAGGAATTTGTTCTACCAGGACAGACGGTGAATGGAAAATTCTATTGCGACGTTCTGAGGCGAGTGAGGGAAAACATCCGGCGCAAACCTATAGACAAGTGGCGCAACAGCTCCTGAGTCCTGCATAATGACAACGCTCCGGCTCACGCGTCGCTCGTTGTGCGACAGTTTTTGGTTTCTGCGAAGACGACAGTCATCCCCCAACCTCCCTACTCACCGGACCTCGCCACCTGTGATTTTTTCCTATTCCCGAAGATGAAATTGAAGCTCAAGGGGCGACGTTTTGACAGCAATGAAGAGATCCAGACCGAATCGCAGGACGTGATGGAGACGCTGACGCGAAATGACTTCCAGTAGTGTTTCCGATCATGGAAATCCCGCTGGGGTCGCTGTATCAATGCATAAGGGAACTATTTCGAAGGGGATGGAGACGAATAGAAATTTCGGTAAGTGGTTAAGCTACTTCAGAGGAATTTCGGGAACATTTTTGTAGCACCTCGTACAGTTACCATATGTGTCAGTTTGTGAAAACTCTGCACTCCCATGGTAACTGTGTTAGAACGACATAATACACAAAGCCAGTTAAAATCTCCTATTATGTATACATCCGCTGTTTAAAACGCCATTTACATTTAAAGTATCCTCGGTATGTCACGCATAGCCGACATTCTTTTACTTTATATAACAGACTGATCTGTTGCTGAATTCTTTCAAAATTATGGGTTTACATAAATCACAAGTTAACACACATTATGGTAGGTTGAACAAAATTAAGACACGGCCCACGGTTTTAATATGATGTGAACTAGTTACATCCACCTCCCATCCTTGATGTTACCCCACGTTCCCCCCACCCACCCCTCGTCTCTTCCATCGTGGCCTCTTAAGCTTTAGTGCACTTTACTGTTACAAGAGGCGGTCTGGAAGAAATGATTGTTTTAAATTTCATGCTCTTTATAAGCTGGACGTGTGAAAATTTCACAGGACTTCACTGCAGCATCGCTGAAGGCATAGTTATTTTTCAGTGTAGTCTGCAACGTTGTGCAAAGTGTCCCGCCCAGTAAAAGTTGTCCGTCCTCTGCAGCCCCTGGAGCACAGCGTTCTGCGGTCCCTCGTTATTGGCACAACGGTGTAATCGCGGGCTTTTTATCGAACGATGAAACAGGTGATAATCTGATGGTGCGATTTCAGGACAGAGTCATGTTAAGGCAGCAGGCTGTTCGTTATGCAGATTGTTTAAGAAAGGAATAATAAGTGGTAGGCCGATGGTTCGCGGTCCACATGGTACACCCTCTCCCGCCCAGGCGGCCTGTCGTATGAATGAACCGGGTCACAGGGTGAAAGGGGTTGAATGCGTATCTCGGAGCAGCATGCGTGGAAGATGCCCCGTCACCCACCCCTCCCGGAGTACAGGAGCGTGCCACCAGGTTGCTCCACTGCTCGTTCAATGGCCGCCTACACACTGTTTCCGCAACCCACATACCTACACAAAACGTAGACGTTCATCCTTCCAACCTCTCCACCTACATATACAAGCAGCAGAACTCACTTCTTTTGCTTATCACATCTCCAACCATAATTACTGCTGCTCGTTGCTACTCCGTTTAGTTTGAAGTTTGAAGCCCACACGGGAATTCAGGCGTATGGGGTAAGACGGCATAACTTCACTATCGTTTTTCCACCTCCAAATGAGGATAACAAACTGTTATTATATCTTCACCTGTCACCTGTAATACACTTCAATCGTCACCACCAACTTCCACTCCTTCCTGAGCAGTATCTGCTAACCTGTTAGTATAATTAGTATTTGGAAACCATCTGGCATGCGATGCTGTGTAGTTTGCGTGATAGGTATCATTTCTGAGAAAGTCCTGCCTTCATATTCTACCATTGGCATACACCTCCCAGACTATAGTGTCATAAGCAAGAATATAATCATCTTCATAGTCACTGCCAAGAAGTCCTTCAAACTCACAAAGAATTGCATCATTAAATGCAGCTTGGTGCAGGACCTACTAGAAATTTTGCATCACTCTCTGCATGTTTACAGTTCCATAGTTTAGAAATGTGCAAGTTATGCAATTCTGTAACTATCTTCTCAGCTGCAGCAGAAGTCTTACAAATAAATAAATATAAAGCACATATTAAGATAATGTAATTTATAAGAGTAATGTAATTTGATAGTTTTCTTGATGCAACATTCACAATCAAATGCAAACATGTTGTAACAGACTGGTACAGCATTTACTCCAATACAGTGGACATAAATGAAGCCATTAAGACAGCATTATAATCAAATGAAATAACATATAATAATGAAGTATTCATTATAGATGAAAAGGTAATGTCTCTTAAAAGGTTGTGACACTGCACTGTAACTAGCCTGCAATTTATGACCCTTTGTGACAATGATAATTGAGTTTATGTTTTCATGTGTGATTGGTATAAATGAGGACTTTGAGACATGAAACCAATTACCCACATATACAAACAAAAGATATATTAAACAAATGCTACACTTTCAAAATAAAGAGGCATACAAAGTCAGCCTCGGCAACTTAACTACAATAGTCTCAAGAAAAATAACTTCAAAATAATGTTTGCTACACCCACAGCTATATTAACTATAAACATTAAGCAAATTACTTACAAAGTTGGGTACTTTACAACTAAGGCCAAATTAAAAAAAAAAAAAAATTGATTTTGCTTTTGCTTGGGTTACACATGTAAGCAGGAAAGGTCTTATATAAAACAAAACTCAAGAATTCCTTGTTCTATACTAGAATACAGATCTCAATTAGCATACAGATATGAAGGCATCTAATGAAAAAGCAGACATCTGCCAGGCTGATATTTCAGTGTTTGTAACCATACTGTCCCCCAACTTCCACACCCACCTGCCAACCCACCCACCTGCCAACCCACCCACCTTTGAATTGAGCAGTTCTGCTGCCTTTTACTTTTCACACCACCTGTAAGACAGTAAAATGTTCCATTTTAATTCTCCAACACTATGCTTTAATGTAATTAAACATGTTATATTAGAAAACAGTAAAACAATTCAACAGTGAAATAATTATAGAGAAATAAAAAAAATGGTCAACAAATACAACTATTTTATATAATATCAATATAGCTTTTTTAAAAAAGTAGAATTATTATTGATCCACGCGGATGAAAGTTATGCACACTTCCTTTAAAAATAGCACATACTGCTCTTTAGATTATACTGGTCAGCAAAAAAAGAAAAAATCTAAAGGTTGTCACATTGCTGAACCCAAATATAACAACCAAATTGCCCTATCACCCATCAGTGTTAAGGGACAGGGGATTAAATTAAAAAACTATGTTTGTAATAAAAAAGTAATATGTTGGTTTCTAATTAAAATATACAGTATCAAATAATGAACAATGTCTCTATACAGTATCCTAACAAGAAAAAAATTCATTAAACACTCACTTCGTCATCGTTTGCCTCTTATTTTCGCCAGTTTATGTCTCCCTTATAAGACTGCAGCAGTAGTCAGCCAACATACCTGGACTCCATTTTCCACTACACCTCTACTCAGTTTGGGAAATGTCCTGATGAAACCTTCCACCATGTTCATCGGAGATGTTTTCCATGTTTTCAGGGAAAAAATCCAAATGGGAATGCAGAAAATGAAGCTTCAATGACATGCTACACCCCAGTAGCACTGTACAATGATATTGGCTCCTGCACAAATTCACTGTATTTTCCTCTTTTTCATTGCCATGAAGTTTCTGCAGTCATTTTCAAATGCCTTCCAGGCTCTTCATTCTCTAGAATTTAATTTGTTACTAAAGTCTTGGTCTTCAAATAGTTGAGTTAATTTGAGGACCAATGAAAATTCCGTCTTTCATCTTGGCTTCACTTATTTTGTGAAATTTTTGCCTTAAATAGGCAAACTCTTCATTTTCTTTATTCATTTCTTTCATATATATTTTTATCAAACCAATCTTGATATGGAATGGAAGCAAATAGATCTGTGACTTGTCCCCTAAAGCAGGATGTGCCACATTCTTCTGACATGGTATTGTTTCTGAATGGAGTGGTGACTTTTTTATTCCGTAGTGGCAGTCCCTCACTTGGCTGTCCCATTCACACTAAAAGCAGCAGAATTTAGTGTATCCACCTTCTGGCACAGTCAGCATTGCTGTAACTTTTAGGTCAGCATGTATATTCTCCATAGAATATTTTTTGCAACAAAACCTGAAGGTTTTCATTTGTTTGTCATGTGAACTGCATGAGCCAGTGGGACAGATAGCAACTTATTTCCATTGTGGAGTAACACTACCTTCAAAATGACATTAGCTGAATCAATTCAAAGCCTCCATTGCCCAGAGGCGTGTTCAAATCACAATTCTTCCATTAATTCTTGCATGCTATTTTAGTGCACTAGATCACCATCCAACATTGCTATGTCTGACTGCTTCTTCCTAAAAAATGATACCATTACACCCTTCTCAAGAAAATTCCACTGTTTAAGCCATGATCCAAGTAACTGCGCCTTTTCAGTTTGAGACAATATTATTCTAGGTATTTAAATAACTTAAATAAGTAAAAATAAATGAACAGCATAAAAACCTTTGGCCGAGCCCCATATTTCAATTGTTTTTCATTCAACTAAGGTATAATAGGGTATTGTCCAAATGGATGGTGTTATGAACATTTTATTCATACATTTGAGTTTGTTAAAAATATATCAGAATTATTCCAGCGAGGAATTTGTGCTGACCAGTATTATAAAGTATGTAATCACCAAATGTTAAATTATGAAATCCTATATTGTATGGTTCAATCAAGTATGCTGTAAGAGTGTGAACAGGCATGCTATGTCAGTTATTCTGTGGATTTCAAACCTGCTGTGCAAGTAACTTATGGCTCCATTATCTTGCTGTATGCTCCCATACAAGATGGTACAGTAGAGCATTTTTGTACAGTACATCAGTGATCAACAGAAGAGCCAAAAGGCTTACAACAAATTATGCACCCACACCTACCATTACAAGATATTAACCTGCTGCATGAAGACAAGTGCTGAAACAAATCTAATGATATAGTAAATGAACAGCACCAGAGTCCATATCTCATCATCTATGACAAGAAAAAGGTTTTCATGGCAGCTACAATTTCCAGTTTTTAAATTTCTCTGTGCTTACCTTAAGACCTCAACATTAAAATATGGATATTTTATCTCTGGCCCCATCCCCCTCCATGTTGTACTGTATGCTTGGAAACATTGAACTGATTTCAAATAATACATATACATAAATATTCACTTGCATTTACCTGCTGCATAAGTGTTTACATACTGATTAAAATAAAACTGCTAAGACTACTGGAGAAAGGCATGCAGTGCAAGTAACTTTTTCTACATAGTACATTAAAATACAGAGCAGGAAACTGTGGTTGCTTAAGAACATAATATGTCAGAATATACAGTGAGAAATTTTGCTTAATGTTTTGAGTTAATAACATATGTGCATCTAATGAAATCTGTGCATAATGGACTACAGAGTTTTCAATTGCCTGTCTGAAATATCAATGCCACTTCTACCTCATACTGCAAAGTGCAAACTGCACTAATTTTAAAACAGATTTGTGCTAAATTTTCACAAATTTTTAACACTGTAAATGTCCATGGGTACAGGGAATCTTTCCCTGGGGGAAAAGCGGCTGGGGCATGAAGCTGACCACTCAACTCCATCTACTGACAAGGTTAAGAATGAGTAGAATTATACCTCTAGTCTCCCTATATGTCTTCATGTTGTGGACAGGAACAATTTCACCTTTTCACTTTTACCATGTACATTCTACAAATTCTGTTCCAGACATGTCTTAAGAAAGTGTGTACAGCATTACAAGCCATTCAATATTGATGTGTGCAGATTTACAACCATGTCACAAACTAAACCATCATTTACTTCAGCTACAACATACTACAGCAGTGAAGCCAAAGTCTGCTAGTGGGAAATACCTAGTATGGTTATTACTGAAATACTCCCAAAAGTAACAAAACAGCGGTTTTTTTTTTGTTATTGCATACTTTTTTGTTCTCAAAAGTGAACACGTAGCATTTGAAATGCACGTTGCAGACCCAATTTTATCTGTGCTTAATAAACTGCTCTGCAGTCATTGGATTAACTAAATGTTTTGTGTAATGACACACACACAGAGAAGTGTAAAAGAACATTACAGATCTGTTTGTTTGTTGGAATAAATCATATGTTTAATTCATGGAAAATATATAAAACATATGACTTTATAGAGTACTCAGAGAATATGGAAAGAAGTTCCATCAATGGTGAGGATGAGGATGCTTCAAGCTTCCCAATGTGTCTACTGCACCCCTTCAATCTTATTTGACCTACATCCAGTCCAAAGTACTTATTGGTAGCATATATTATCATATAGCTATCACAGCCAGTATTCATGTGAAAAAATAGCTAGACTAGAAGGATGTACAGAAGTATGCTGGAGGGAAAAGCATATTAGCTCAAAGGTGACATGCATGGATTTGATCCAAGGTATTTCTTTCTGTAGCCACAGTATAACAGGATTATTAAGAAAAAATAATGCAAGTGCCATTGTTGTTCAACAGAAACTACTCTCTAGCTAGTAACATAAAAGCAGAAAGAACAAAATGCAGAGTTAATCCTTGACAACTGTCTGCATACAATAACCACAGCACATTTCAAAACATAAACACATAACACTGTGCAGATCTCAGTATAAGCTACAAAATAACCAAGAATATAATTCCATCAACTTAGGAAGCTATCAATGATAATCCAGGGTTAATAACAGATCTTTCACTAAACTGGCATGACCAAGCTAATCATAGACTCTAAAACTGTTGGTCAGAGATGGATACAAATTACACTGTTGCTGACATGTCTAGCAACAGAATAACTCAATTTCTACATTCCAAATATCTAGGTTTTTTTCTCTTTACAGACCGCTGTGCACATACCATACATTGTTTACCCTCCTTTTAATTAACTTTTGACTTAATCTCCAATTAGTATGATATCTGGATTGAGGTTGGCAGTCTTATGCAGCAACACCTCATAATAAACATGATAATATTAAATTCTCCAACTTCACAATCATTATTTCTGTGATAGATATTTATGACAGTAAATCTGGTAAGATAAATTTGTAAAGGATCATATGTCATGGCACATGGACAGTAAAAACACCCTGAATGATTGGCAGCAGCTGAACTGTAACAATCACTGGACTCTGTCTTACATTTCATTAAAAATTTGGCAAACGAATCTGTATTTCTACTGTGTCTTGCAGGTCTAATATCAATTATAAAAGAGATTATGAAAGTAAAAAAGAAATGAATTTCAAACAGCTGTAGGGTCTTGCACTTCTGAGTGAAGACATAGCAGATGCCTGTTTCAACTACACTGCCCTAGTGTTTCGGAATGATCACCTTCTGAACAGGAAATACTCGTACGTGACATGCTTTCCCAGAATTTGGTATTGCACTGTAAGATAGAGTTCCAGTGGTTGCACCTAGCATTACTTTGCTTGCAGCAAAGTTGTGTAATTGGTCCTAAAGTTACCAAAAAAAAATTAATTTCCAAACAATATTGGGAATGTCAGGTAGCATATGTGGGGCAGGTCAGTTGTTTAAAATCCTGTCAGGCTCTTCCAATTAGGACTCAGTTACTGTATGTAACATCTTACATCTAAAAATATTAAATGTTGTATTACTGGCAAAATTTATGTATGTATTTGTGATATTATATGATAACTCAGCACCAGAAGTGGTATGTTTGTGTAGATTCAAAAACAACTGACTTGCACACTAGTGAACTAATGGACAATACATGGAAAAAAATCTTCCTCTACTAAGCCTAGGTACACATCTGTTTAGGCCAGGTTTTGCTGAACTGAACCAGACCATTTTGTGGGAATCCACTTCTTAAAGGACAAGTAAATCAGTCTATGTCACAACTGTAAATGTGTGTGTGAATGTGGGTGAAGAGTTCTTACAGACGGTCTGTTATTAAGTGCAGTCAGTTCCTCTGATAATATATAAACTGTAACTATTTGACTGATTCAGTGATGGCTCATTCAATCAACAGTGTGAGTATGCGGAAATGAACATCTACGTTTTGAAGTTATAAACCACAATTATTTTTTTCTCTAGTGCAATTTATGAACAAATACAAAGGGACATGAAAACAAAGCAGAAAGAAGAATAGTCTACAACATTTCACATTATATAAAGCTCACTTGAATCTTCACTGCCCAATTGTTGTTTACAAAGAAAAACACATGTTAATTAAAACATAAAAACATTGGTAATCAAATAAAAATCATATTAATTACAAAAATAAATCATCCAAAACCAGTGGTTTGAAATGTTTTATTGGATTCATTTTTGTCAGTGAATTCATAACCCACAATGCCTCATAAAATAAAGGACATGTCCTGAAAGTCTTCCAGTGGTGCTGAATTATATGTTACAGTTTCTCCATGTGGTGTGGTGAACTTAATGAATCTGAGCCAGAAACATTTCTGCTTTCAATTACTTCTGTATAACTATTTTACTATCTTCATTACAGTGATGTATATGGTTATACAGCCTAAAGACACACAAAAACAGTACATTAGAAGAAATTATCACTACACATGGCATAATAAGCCAGATAAGTGCAGCTCTCAGTTAATTATTAGTGCTTGTTTCTTCCAAAATTATAAATTATTAATCCATAAATGCTCTTCATAATAAATTCACACATTAACTTTATGCAAAAAAGAAATCTGTTCTGGCCACATTCAAGAACACAACATCTGAATGTCCATACTCAGTTCTGATGCATTTGGTCGGATGTTCCAAACTATGCAATTAAATGCATATTCTGACATGTAAAAAAAAGTTCATTTTAGATTTAACCAAGAAAAGAGGGATGAATACAATGAAATCTGTCAACAGCTTTAAGTTGGTTACTTATCTTCTGAAAACAGATGGTGAACACTGAAGAAAACAAGGCACCAATATAACTTGTCACTGCCTGCAATGTGTGGAAATAAGCAAGTTGTAATTGCAATTAAAGAGTTTAAAACCAAATGAAAGAACTGAAGGAATACAGATGGTTGTGTAAAATCTTCTTGGACTGAGAGCCACATCAGGTGCTACAAATAAACCCATGTTTCAGCAACCAACTCTGTCACTGCAGTCAGTTGATTTTACTAAATTCTGTCCCTGTGACAGCTCCAAGACAAATACAGATAGTTTATTCAATGTTGTATTTTTTTTTATTACATTGCAGTTATTGGAGAGTGGAATGACACTACATTTTAAGGCCATTTATTTGGAGTCCTATTCTTTTACATAAAAACCACAACATACCTGGTATGACAAGCTCTACCTCAAGTGGAATAAAACTCTCTTCATATCCTCTCCACATGAAGAGAGAAAAAAGAATCTATTTCTGAAACACTGCATTTTTTATGCTTAAAAATCAGAAAGATGGACCAAGTGCAAACGAGAAGCCCTAAATACTTCATGATGTTAGTCTACTAGTTCAACAGGTGGAATATAAAAAGGCTGTTTAAGCAAACAGGGAACTTACACAGTCTGGGATGAGGCTGAAAAATGAGTATTTTAATTGTTTCTCTCTGGAGCAATCATGAGAAAGCACTTTTACTAGCAACAGTATATGAACTGGTGGCACAAAAAATTATTCTACTAAGGGTACCTGGAAGATAATGGTACCATTTCAGACTTTGGTATCAGACATCTCATATCTAAGATTGGCCAGGTCCATCCCCTTTAAATCTGACGAAGCCAAAACTCCATGCATGGGGGAATATAATTCTACCACCAATCCTCTGGCAGCTTTTGCCTATATATTTATATATATAGGCAGTTTTTGCCCATCAATCCTCTGGCAGCTTTTGCTTATATATATATAGGCAAAAGCTGCCAGAGGATTGGTGGGAGAATTAAATGTGTACACACACACACACATCACCCTGTCAATGGCAATACACAGAATCTCGTCGTCTTGGTGCAATTAGCTCCTTCAATTCTGGCCAAGAGGAGGAAGAAAGGAAGAAGAGGAATATTCTGAGGCTCCAGATACAACTATGCAAACACTGAATGCACTGTACGTTTTGACATCATACAGATATGTCAAACTTACTTTTTGACTGCTACTCCTCTACATTGTGGTCTAACAGGTTATGACATCATGCTGGTAGGTGGGTACCAATGTTTTTAAAAACCTACTGTCTCCCTCTTCTCAGAAATACCCACTTACCAGGCCACATGGTCTCATAATACAGATGACCACAACATAAACACTCACTGCCACACAAACCTCAAACCTTCTACACCAGGTTCTCAAATTTTTTCCCGGGTGTACTATTACACAAAATTGAACAATTTAAATGTACCACCAGTATTTTTTTATTTCAATAAAAGGCTGGAAGTTGAAATACTGGCTGGCAGTGGGGATGATTTATATAATGTTGCCAGCAATGCAGATTATTAGCAAATATATATGGCTTATGTTGTATTTATGTTTTACAGTGTTTATTCTCTTTTGTATATTTTGATTTTTCATAAACGCTGTATACCCACAAACAGCAGCTGGCATATCAGTAGTGGTATGCATGCCACAGTGTGAGAAACAATGTTCTACAATAAATATTTATTTGTTTCTAAATTTAAAATATATTATGTTTTCTTTTAATCTTCCATTATCACTACATACAGAAAAAAAAGAAGAGAAAGCAATAATTCATATTCACCTAAATTAAGAGATTCTTACAGACACTAAGAAACAATCTGAACTGACACACTGAATCGGGTATGAGCATATTCAAAATATTCTTTACATAAGTTAATCATGTAACATACAAGTTCTCAGACTTTCACAGTAGGTAATGTTCACACCATAGCCATCTGGGTTTTGACAGCAGGCAGTTTTGCAAGTATATATTGACATTTTGGAAAAACACTGCCTCCCTCTTCAGGACTGAAGTAATTTAGCCCAAGCTGATGCTGAGTAATTACAGTGTGAACAAGGTTTGAACACTGCGAGGAATATGGCCCTCCAAAACACCAGCTCACTCTGGGACAGTATGAATTGTGAAACAGTACTGCTGACAAACCACAAGGCAGAATGGCCCCTTGCAGGGCAAATTAAAATATTTTTATCTTATGAATAGCAGTTCTTCATCTAAATTTAATTTTCAACAACAATTAATGGTTGCTGCAGCAGGTAACACTGCATCTAGTCATACATTCTGCTATCAATATACTAACAAATCCCAAAACTTACTGCAACTAAGTCACATTTATAAAAGCTGGAGAGCTGTAACTCAGCTCAGGCAGTTAACAGCCAGCTTCTCATTGTGGGAGTCCGGGTTCAATCCCAGGCCACTCGTGGGATTTTTGTTGGATAAAGTACCATTAGGATAGGTTTTTCTCAGAGTACTCAGATTTTTCCAACCAGTACCATTCCATCAATGCTCCATACTCATTAATTCATCTATCACCAGTGCTACATTATCTAACAAACTGACACTGTTAAATAACATATTTAGAATAGAATTGAACAGAATAGAACAGAACTGAATACAAGGACAGGCACAACTCTGACCTGTGCACTTAGACCATACTTGATTTTTGTGCAGCCCTTATGGTCATGCATTTGGCAGCCCTGAACTTTGAACAAAGTGCAGCATCCTGCTGACAAAGACTTCCTCTAAGTCACATGGTTTCATAAAATGTCAACCCAGGTTGCCTGAATCTTAATGCAGCAAAAGCCTCACAGTCACAAGGAACATGTGAGGCTGTTGGCATCTGTCATACTCAGGACTGTTTGCCAGTTTGTGTAGATGTCCTCTCAAATGACAGTGTCCTGTTAACAGTCCCATCATTGTTTGTAGCTGTTTTCTTTCCTTAACTCTTCTTTTTTTATTTCCATTTTTTTAAATAAAGCAGAGGGTCTTTTAAGAAAGCCCTCAATAGCTTGCCTGTGTCCATGAATGGACTGCCAATACTCCTCATGTTTCTTATTCGTTCAGCCCCTGATCACTTCCCTAAAATATATTTCATGAACATAAGCAAGACAATGTACTATTGCCAATATATGTTATGTGTCAGTTTAATATTCACATGGTAAGTATAGTCTGGTCATCCTGAAATTATTTGCAGTAGAATAACAATTAAATGAATCATAAATTTCTTAAAGAACTGACTATTTATAATTCCTTATTATTATTTTCATTATTAATTATTATTATTTGTTGCATTATAAGAAATGGGTTCTTGTCATTTTATG
>Ga0123352_10008888_pt1 | contig 15666 bp, 12 predicted proteins | sample TergutLab28metaG_FD_89700 | JGI IMG/M metagenome (GOLD analysis project Ga0123352, IMG submission 89700) | Labiotermes labralis P1 segment gut microbial communities from Petit-Saut dam, French Guiana - Lab288 P1 | ecosystem: Host-associated > Arthropoda: Insects > Digestive system > Gut ... | reverse complement strand
TTGCAGTATTTGGAACTGCAAGAAGCCCCCACTTTTCTCTGGCCATTATCTCCGTAACCGTTGAACTTTGGATATAGGTGTTTTGGGTTATATCGGTATACTTTAACATAAGGAACACTCTCCCGAAGTCTGGCACATTCCTCCTGGGACACCCTGTATATAAACACTATGAGAACTTCTACATATTTACATTCTAGGGGGGGAAAAAAGTGAATTCGTATGCAGGATACTATCAGCACACAGAATCTGTTGCTCAAACTGATTTTAGAAATGCAGGAATAAGAATAATTCCACTATATACATGGATGAAGCTTACAATCACAGTACACAAACAACAGCCTTTGGCAGGAATCGTAACACAGCTCATGATTTCCTAGTTCCCGTTTTAAACATGTACGAACAACTGACGCTCAGTACATGAACAATAATAGATGAAGCAATAGGAATTGTAATACATTTGGAACATGACCATGACAGCAGTAATAAACATAGTAGAATTACAAACCCTTGTAATGAAGCAGAAAATGTTGTCTATAATACCTGACACAGCTTAACGGAACCCAGACAATGTTGGAAACATGTCACAATTGACGTATCAGAATTTCATTTCCATACATCTGTGGCTGTAAGATCTGATAAACGTCAAGAATTAATGCTTTTCCACTCAAAACCGTGCCACATGTTATCGTGCTGTAATGTGCTGAGGTGTTGAAAATTACACCTTGATAGGTAAGCACAGCCAACAACAACAGTGCATCAGTCTCAGCCTTTTAAGTCCTACCTTATGACAAACATAACATAGCTCAAATGACAACTCCAATACTTTTTCTTCAACTCATGTGCAACCCAACAGCCTAAAAATTACAGGTTACATATGTCTACTTTAAAAGCAGTCTTACCATTGGGATTTCCTAACCAAAGTCTTGTTTCCAAATTACTTGTCATACATCAGTCTTTGTCTTCCCAAATTAATTACTTTAATCATATGTGATGAACAAGACAAACTGCTTGGTAGTAAACAATACAATGAAAAACAGTATCTGTAAATTTAAACGACAGATGGCTTGTAGTTAATTAATTTAATACTGTTCTATTTCTTGTACAAAAAGTTACAAAATAAACAGAGGTATGACCATGAATGGTAAGGATTTGGAAGAGGGAACTCATGTATTGTTTAAAGTAATAGCCAGGCACCTGGACAGACTGAGGAAAGCTACAAAATCTTATGTGTAGCCACCATGTGGCTCACATTTAAACCAGACATCACTATTAAAAGCTACAGTGTTACTGCTGACCAGCTTGGTGTGATAAAAGGGGAAATTACAGGGAACATAAGGGATGTCCAACACCCTAAAAGAAAAGGAACCTTAAACATGTCAACATCTGTACATTCCAATTTATTTGACAGCCCTTAAAATAAAATTAATATCAGTCCATGCCCTCATTGTAAACAGAAATCTATACTCTAGTATTCCAGGTTACCTTAAAATAACTTAACCAACAGCTTGGTATTTAATACCAAGCCCAGCTAAAAACTACTATCTTTACATACAGAACAAAAGAAATCTCAGAAACTTAATTTCCATTCCTTTCAGTCTCTGAATTCCTGTTTCTTCTCCAGTTAATTTCTGCCATGTATGCACTATCTTTTAAAAAAAATCAGATTTAACAAAATATTAAAATTCACAACACTTCAAATTTTTACACGACCAACCTGCTGTAATGACTGGACTTGTGTATCAAGTCGTTCACACTGTTTTCTCCAACTAGAGAGCTACAGCAACAAGTACCTTACATTACGGTCACAAAGGAGCTATCTTGAGACTGGTCTGCATTGCACTCTAGAAAAGGATCATATTAATTGTATGAATCATGATGTTTACAGCAGCACATGGTGAAAGTTCACCACCACAGTTAAGACGATGCAACTCAGTCATCAAACCCTGCCGACCGTTTTGCCTTTCTCTGTCGAGGGCTCTGCTTTGGCACTCGCGGAGATTTTTCTGTAATATGAAAGTTACAAAATTGTCATTTGTGTACTGAAGCATTTCCCAGAATATTTAATGACAGAAATCTTGGCTCAAAGACTTAAGGGTGGAACTCCAAACAAAAACTAAACCACTGCAAAAATAAAGGGACACAAAAGATGGTGACTGTACAGCTCAGAGACAAGAAAGATAAAGGAAATTTCATAAGTACTAAAATCAGTTGGATCAATTCAGTTATTTGACAATACTGTTCCAGATATAGATGTTAAATAACATCAAATAAAATAAGAAGATAATAATGAATGTTCATCATATGTGAAAATGAGCATGGTCTCTTGCAAAGGTGTGAGAAACACAACAATCAACTTTTCTGTGTAATTAGTACCAGAATGTAACTGAGATATGAACTGGGAACCTACTAAATGCATAACTAGCACATCTATTCCACACCAATGATCGAGAAGCACCCAAAATTCTTACTCTTCTGAACTAGATTTGTATGTGAAGGGATATACTTACAACCTGAATTAGCACATGTGTGTGTGTGTGTGTATACACACACACACACAATTTAAACATAAAATGAAACTGTTAGTCTGGCTTTCACATTCAAATCCACATTCAATCCTTTGCTGTCCCCATTATAATCTGTGAGTCACCTTTTGATCTAGGTAATTTCTCAAAAGTACAACTGTTGGGCATATTGAAAGCATTTTACGTACTCTCACCAACAGACAGTAATATGAACTGCTGTAGCGTAACACAGATAAATTCCCAATCTAATCTACACATTAGCACAGCACATTAAAATTCTCAATCTAACAGTTTTTCACCCTGTGAGCCCTTCTTTGTGGTCCAACCTCAAGCCCCATGTAAATAATGTACAAATCCCTCCAATCTGACCCCTTAAAAAAGCAGACAGATTTCCCAAGATATCTGCCATTCCACACCCACAAACAACACTTAAATCATTCAGTATATTTTACTTGTATTGTATTGCTTTGGTAACACTATTTGTATAGTGATTAGGCTACTGGCTGGATCATCGGGGTATTGAATCCAGACAGGAAGAGAATTATCTCTTCTTCATATGGGCCACACCAGCTCTGGGTCCTACCCAGTCAAATATTCAGTGGATACCGCCAGTTTTTCTCTACAGGGGTTAGTGAGGAGCAGCATAAATTTAACCAAGTAATGCATATTTATGCAAAGGATAAATAATAGTGGAGCTATACCTCCACTCCCCTTATATGCCTTTGAGGCATATACAGCACAACTGTAGCTTTTTCCTTTATTCTTGATAGTTTTGTACTGAATGTACCTAATTCTCCAGAGACTGTAAAATTTTAGCACACAGTCACAAGAAGCAAATGTTAATCAAGCTGTGTTATTGTACACATGCTCCAGTGGGTAAGCATGAAAGCATTCAGCGTACACAAGAAAGTGAAAATAAGTGGAGCTGTTTATTCACTTCAGACTTGCATTAAATTCTAACTGTGAATCTTCTTTCCTGTATGTACTTTCTCAGGGTGATAATTAAGGTCTGGCAGCTCTTAACTACCAATAAATATTCAGAGGCCATTGAATGGATTTTATTTTTATGATGAAGTACTATCACAAACAGTACTAAGATGGTACATCTTACCAGTATTTGAATATTACTTCCTGACCCTAAACACCTTCACAACAAGAGAATCTAATTCCCAAAAGAATTTTTTTCTGTAACATTTCTACAGACTTCCTTCCCAGTTTCTTGTCCATGAACTGCACCCCTGAAAACTGGAGTGCAAATCTTATATGCTGGTGTGCACTACCATGTAAATATATGGTCAGTAAATGTGCATCAGTAGTTCCTTAGAAATAAACACATTCATGCTTGCAATCATGATGCCATATTACATCACATGCACCAATTTCTTGCATCAAAGGCCAGGGTAAAATCACCTGCATTACTCACCCCTTTTGTTAATATGGTTCAGTGTCTCCTTTGGCAGCCAGTCATAGTCCACATCATTAGGATTGGAAGTTCCTGTTTCCACCACAGGCTTCTTACCAACCCTCTTTCGCCCAAGTGAATACAAAAACTGCTGGCCAACTACAAGCATCAGTACTACACATGCTGCCATAAACACATACAAGAAGAATGTCTCTCCATCCAGGCCTTCTTCCAATTCCACTATCTGAACAGTTTCATTGTACACAGCTTCCTGAAATGCATTTCCAGCCTGTAACACCAGAAAGCAAGGATATATATTAGAAGAGCAACATGAAAAAAATACATGGATACCTACATGTATCACCAGCTTTCCCTCCTATTATATTTCTTTTTGATAATGCTGTCAACTACCAACGCATCTTACTGAAGCAGAGCAGGAATGCCACTATTGGATGAAAATTACCGGTAATATTCACACTTTTAAACCGGAAACAAAAATGCAAGCAAAAAAATGTCGACTGCTTCCTCCAGTATCTTATGTTGGTGTCAAACACTACATCTGGTTTATTTAATTTTCTTAAGTAGCCTCAACAATCATAATCCTCTGCTCACACACCATTATGAGTGAAGTAATATCAATTTCTCCTCCTGAATGGATGGTGTACACATATCTCCCCTTCAAAACAGAGTACATGGCATTTATATACACAAGGATTATGCAAACTATCTTTTGTTCATATGTAATATTACCTCACTACAGTTAATTGATAACAGATGTGTTACAGCTTCTTGTGACCTGAACTGAAAGTCTGCAACTTTTATAATTTTTTTATTATGTTACGGAACTCAGGTTCCAACATGCCTGTAATATTTCATGTGTAGCAGAAAGGATAACGCATATATTAGGAGATCAGGGGTAGGAGGATATGGACTGAGAAGTTACTTTTCAATATTCCTACTTGTTTCAAAAGAAACAAATCTGGATATAAGGATGGTGTTTTTTTGTGATGGAGTAAGCATAAATAAATGTCATACTTTTCCAGCCTATTTTATAAAAGAATGTTAGCTTTCAATAAGGTTGCCTTATGGGTTACCACAGACCACTAAAATGTGTGTAATTTTTATTTTGATTACCATCAGAGTTAATGAGATACATGTGTGTAAAAGCAGCTACAAAAATTGTCTTTGGCAAAAAAATGGGTGTGCAGCATTAAAAATGTCGAAATATAAAGCTATAATGAACAAAATGCAAGTTCCTTAAGCATCAGAGGTTCCTTAGTAGATGGCAATTCTTCACAGAACTATAAGAATGCTGTCTTGCATCACATGCATCAAGGAACTTACAAGTCATCAAAACAGCCATACTAGATAATGAGTACCCTCACCAAATCCCTGTAGCTGAGGTTGATGTTCAAACCAAATGGCCGTCCAGCAAATGCTTCAGCAGGAATAAATGAATATGCAAGGGTTGCCTCATGCTTTGGTTTCACAAGACGGTTATAAGCAATTGTTGAGAAGTTCTGGATGTAAAAGGTGAAGTCCATGGGGTAACGGAATGACGCTTCCAGGGTCTCCAATACAAAGTCATGACTACCTTTGTTTGTGAATCCAACCAGGAACTCAACAAGGTTTCCAGCTGGCAGCTCTGAAACATATGCCTCCTCGTATATAAACCAAGGTTCGGTTTTGTGTTTGTGTTCGTAATTATGAATGTTAGTAACCACATCACAATCACTACTCATATTCACAATGCAAATTCAATATAGCTTTCACTACAAGTGACACAACAGGCAGGCAAAACTGAAGTATGCATTACAAGTATATTAATATGCTCATTAAAATAGCGCTGCTGTTATACATATGTCTTTCACACTCTTAGGCAATGAAACAGTATAAAAATTTTGGTAACAGAAAAGAAAAAACCTTTTCCATGATAACACTTCAGTACCAAAAACCTACTTTTCTGATAGGAGTACTTCCCACAAGTAAACACCCGCCCAAACACTGCTAATTTTGCTTTAAAAAACAAAAAAAGAAAACAAGATTTCAAATTATACACCAACCTAGGTTTCCTGATGCCCCAGAAAAAACGGGCCTGGTGAACAGAATAGTTGTATCCGCGTCTGGAGAGGCTCTGGGTTGGGCTTCATCGTCTTCTCCTCCTTCCTCAATTATAGCGCTTTCATCAGCTTCGCCTTCTACATCAACTATCTCATCATCAGCATCATCGTCTTCTGCCCAAGCAACCAAACGACGTCCTGAAATGTTCAGCACCACATTATTCTGAACATATGCGACCACTTACTCCATACAAATATTGACTTTTAAGTTACTTTAAAAGTAGACTACTGCATACTTGTATACATGATTTAAGGATCATACCTTCATTTCACCTGTCAAGAAAATTTAACATGATAGGCCATGTACACTTGTTTAATGCAACGTTCAGTCAATGGCCTATTAACACCGGTCACACCTGACTCAACTTTGTATGTTAAGTTTCACGAGACTCACCATTATGAATGCTTAGGATTAAGGCTGGGAGAAGAATAGCCAAGAAGATAACGATCTTCATGTTTAAAGGCAGTACAACACCAATATTCGCCAACAACTTCACGCTCTCTACGTCACCATCTAAAACATACAACTGTAATGTGGCGTCCCGCGAAATGAACGCTGGGAAACTCCGCACGGTGCTGTCCGCAACGTGGAAGTGGGGCGGAAACACATGGCACAAAACATAAGACGCTCGTGTGTGCACTGCCAACATTGGTTTGCAGTGATACCAATGTAACGATGATTTTTGGTCCCTGATAAGGCATTGTTGTATTATAGCGTTAAAAACACATTTTCAATCATTAATACATAAACAATGGTATTTAAATGCCAAGAGGATAGTTTCTTAAGAGAGGTAACAATATAGCTGTATTATTTCCTCTGTTCTCTTTACGAAAATTATTTTACACAACGTTACTTCTCGGTTACGAAAATGAGCATTAGAATTCAACTGAAGAATTAATCATTTTCTCATAAAACACTGTACAACATAGTTCTGAGCTGTGCGGTCCTCACAACGGTGATTATACAGGTTATTTATTTCTGTGACTTTCTATGGGAACATCAGAACACACGAATTGCATCATAATCAAGCGGCTGAGATATGTTACCTATTGTATGCGTTTTATGTAATAAAAGCACAACTGGGTATTGAGGAATATTGCACAAAAACAACTTTCATTCTTCATACTACCGGATTGAGTTATTAGGGTATTCAAGACGAGGTGAGATGATCTATGTAGTGGGGGGGAGGGGATATTTCTGGAACAATTTTGGTGGGAAAACATTAAGAACATTAATTGGAATACAAATATTTGGAAACGCTAGGTGTGGGATAGGATTAAAATGGATATTAGGAGTTGTGAACTGACTGCTATCAATTCACCTCAAATCTCAATTTCTATATCGCAATTTTGGAATGTGCTTATTTAATTTACTTTTTCTTGTGCCATCTAGTTCACATCCGCAGTTTTGGCATGCAATGAAGGCCAATTAGAAACAGTAACCAATGGAAAGAAGACCAATGTCAGTTGCTTTGAAGTTCTTTTAGAGGACACCATATTCTTTCCTGAAGGTGGTGGACAGGTATACTCAATATATTTTATTTTAGATTGCCATTCAGCACTGGTACAACAGTCTAATTGTGGTACAAATATATTTAATTTGTTTAAAAATTTAATATTATTTATTTCAAAGAAACCATCCCAATGAGCTTGGTATTTTTATTGTAAATATTCCCAAATAAGTACAATAGTTTATCATCACTCTACTAGTTAATTATATATATATATATATATATGTATTTTCAGAAGGGAGCAGGGAAATGCAATTATTTAAGGTGTATACTTTCTGCAAAAATGTTTGTCTCCACACACGATGCCAAAGATAGCTTTGTGGTTAGAGAATATGTGACAGTTTGCTAGATAAGTGGACTGATTATTATTACTTTTTTCTTTTTAACAAAGCCAAATAGTGACTTCAACACACAAACACATACAGCTTTCTTTGTACAAGTTTTTACAAGGAAGGCAGCAAATGAATTGTATGAAATGAGTCATTACAGCCTCTACTAGTTTTCCTGTTTCTCTATCCCAGTCACTTTGGACATATGACACACGATTCTGCAGATCAAAACATTGTTAGGAATTCCTTACAAAGTAAACAGAGAATGACTCATACAGAGACCATGTTCACCCATTTGTGGTGACCCAACGCATCAATGATGAAACCATTTGATGGATTTTTATTCATTTCATTGTATGAGTTTTGTACAAAAATTGTTGAGCAAGCACAAATTTTATGAGAATGTTTCAGTGATGGGCAGTCTCTCCTTCAGAACATAAATAAATTCTACACACACTTTCCACTTTTCTTGACCAGTCTGAACAAAATTCAGAGGAATCCCCATAGCTGTATGAAAATGTGGGCATAAAGTAATTACTGTCCATATTTTTCACATTTATTGTCCAAAATGGGTGAAATCTGGTATGAGATCTGCACATAATGCTGCTAACTGTAAGTTTCATGAAAACTTGCACACAGAATGCCATGATTTTCTTATGGGCATAATTTAGGCTACATATACACAACAATAAGGATACAGTCCATCCATACGCAACTCTTCATTGTGGCAATCCAAAACAGCTACTTGTTTCAGCTGTACAAGGCAGCCTTCATCAGGCCGTATGTTTCAGACATGTAAAGAGGGAATTATATAGCTGTAGCTATACATGTAAAAGTCAAAACCTATGGCGAAGATCTTGCCCTTAAATGTAGTATTTTTTAACATCGTGTCTGGAAGCACTGTAACCATATATAAAAGTACTATAAACGCCATTATCGATTAAGATATGTAAATTTAAAGAATTTTTTTTTATGAAAATGAAATTAAAATTTACAATCTTCTCTAAAAGTTCATGTTTTGAGCTGGTAATTGGTAGGCCATACATGGGTGGTTTAAAATTATGAAAGTGGTGAGCTGTGCATCTGTTGGATATTGAATAGTGATGGTCATATATTAGGGTATCATTCTTTGTAAACCTGTTAATATACACTGTAATGTGATATTCACAACATGTGGGCTCAGTCACTCTTTGGTCACACATACATCAGTATCAGTAATTCACTATGAAGTATAACATGCTCAGACAACAAAATAAGATGTGATATGTGTCTGGTATTCAGACTTTACATCCTTCCGTGTTCATATGCTGTGAAACTGTATGGCATTTTGAAAATAATGGACTTAGTAAAATCTGTGCTGTGTCACAGGGCACAACATTTACAATCTTCTTTGTTTCTCATCACATAACATCCATGTGTGTGAATCCCTTATTCTATAAAACTACCAATCAGTGGTAGCAAAAATTCTTTTGCTTTTTTTTTTTCCATACAACTTCATTAATAGCTGGAGACAGAAAAATGCATAAAAAGACAATTTTATATCTTTGATGTTACCTTCATGTTCCCAACAGTTTTAATGTAGGCGTCAAATAACATGGTAATTGTAAACAACAAATTATTAAGTATGTGTGCATGGTCTGCTTTAAAATACCCCATATTTACATGGAAGTAAATGCACACAAAATGTCATTCTTTGGGGCTAACAGTAATAATGCAGCCATTAAACCTTCACTGTACAGTGTCAGATTTTATTCCACCTTACAGCCGTGTGATCATGGTTTGCTGGATGATGTGGCAGTCTTGCAAGTGACACGACGTGCAGCAGATGCTGTCCATTTTGTGGAATCTGCATTACCAGTTGGTAAACTTGTTAAGCAGAAGATAGACTGGAAGAGACGTCTTGATCACATGCAACAGCATTCAGGTAAAGGGCCAAGTGTAAATAATACTCTGTATATGTGCAGGAGGAACGAACATGGAATGAAAACTAGCCTACTTAGCTTTACTTAGCTAACACTGCATGAAGGCCAACATTTTTTCCTCTTTATGTAATTACCTCATCCATGTAATCAGATTTGGTCTAAAATTGAAAGTATTTTGATCAGAAATAATACAGCTTAATTAGATGAAGAAGAGAAAGAGAAAAGATTAATATACAGTTCAGTTTACTGTGGGTTTAAAATGGCCACCTTTAGTTTTGATGCACACCATGGAAAATAACCTTACACAGAATATCATGGACATACATGTATTTGCCAGCCATGACAGTTTGAGGTACTTGGCCAACTGTTCACTTTGTGTTTATACACAAAATCATTCTGTAACAGGATGCCATTTGGATATGTCTGTGCCTGTTAGCATGTGATGATAAAACCTCAAGGAACATCCACAGCCATGTGACAGATGAGAACTGGATCTGTGTTTCTAACTGAATGACACTCCTATCTGGGAATGAATTCAAGAATTAAATCCTGAACTGACTTAATATCATGTGACATTTTGCATATCAGTATAACTGGACCAACTGTAGATCACATTCACATATGTTTCAAATATATAATAAGCAAAGCAGAGAATGGATAAATTCTGTGGTTTATTTAACTAACCTAATATTGTTAGGGTGGTCAAATAAGAGTCAGAGGTTGTACTGACACCACAAACAGGGAAAGCAAGATGTGTTGACAAAATATTTTGGGCAGTCATCTTTAAAAGTAAATCAGACAGATGAGTACATAGTGTAAGATATGAATTTGATTGCACAAGTTCACGATAATAAAGAGTGGCAGCCCTTGGTGTTACGGGTTCATCTTTCAGAGTCTGTTGGTCAAGGCTGTGTGTTCCTGTCTGATTCCCAGGCCAACATCTCATCACTGCACTGGCAGACCTACACTTCAGTTATCCCACTACATCCTGGTGGCTTGGAGAAGATGAGTCCTACATAGAATTGGGTAATATATCATCAAGTGATTAATTTTGATTAACATCACACATTTTCACTGTAAACCTGGAACTTCCTTAAAATATGGACGTAGATTCAAGGTCTGTTGTCATGGCTAGGTCTTTTACTAAAGTCCTCTCTTCCAAAGCATTACCAATTCTTGAAAGCAGTTCATTGTTCACTGTTGGTTTCCAAACCCTAGCACAAAAACATTCAACCTTCGTTGAGGTGTCAGACAGGTCTTCTAGTGGAAATTATGAACAGAAATAGGACACCAATTTGTACCATTATGTATTGCATTACATTTTTGGGTAACTTGGTTACAGCGGTGGAATTGTCTGAAGGATAATAAGGTTCATAGGTTATTCTTTGGATAAGTGTTAACAATTCATGAAGCTGACTGGTACAACATTGTTATGATTTCCCATGTCTGCAGATACCCAAACTGTTAAGCCATTAGACTTGAACAAACTAGAGGAACTTGTCAATGAGAAAATACAGGCAGCAACCCCAGTCACTGTCACAGTGTATGAGGAAGGTGACACACAGCTCAAAAAGGTGAGTAAAAATACAGATAAAGCAAGATATCCAGTTAGTAATTTCATTAAAAGTGTAAAGACCCAGAGGAATAGAAGAGTGATTTGATTTTAAATCTTGTAGCATGTTTTGACATCATTACAGATTTTGTATCTATTGTAAAAACATGGAATGAAAACTCTTACCCCAAAATGCACCCTCCAATATCTAAGTATGTCTTGTCTGGAAAGTATGGAAACAACTTCTCATTCACAGAATGCAACTTGTCCTCTGACATCTTTCATAATTTAAAAATTTTCAGAATTATGCTTTGTAAAAAGGGTGCTGGATTAAACTCTGCACTTGTAACAAAAATCAGTAATGATTTTACTTGCACTATACTCAATAAAATACTTCATCTGTCATAAGTGTGTTGGTGATTTGTTTGCTCTGTCCATTTGAAAGAGCACTTCATTACATGACATTAGTCTATTACAGGTGAGGACAAGAGGATTGCCAGATGACCATAAGGGACCAGTGCGTGTTGTGACAATTGAGGGAGTGGAGAGCAACATGTGTTGTGGGACACATGTAACAAACCTGAGCCAGCTCCAGACCATCAAGCTGCTGCGCATAGAAAAAGGAAAGAAGAACAAGCTCAATCTGCATTTCCTGGCGGGAGGACGTGTACTGCGACAGCTGTCAGCATGTCTGCATCGTGAACACCAACTCACTGCTTTGCTGAAGTAGGGCATACTGCTGCAATCACTGTTTTGCTAACTCTTTTCTCCCAAAGCAATTGATATTTATTCAGATGGCAAAGGAATCCATGTTATTTAAAAACCTGCCGCTGGACCCTGTTGTGAGCCATTTCAGTCCAGTTTGCACTTCTGCATCCGACTGCTTTAAGAACAATTTCTTTGCCTTCTTTCCTTCCTAAAAAGGAAAACAGCGAGCTTGTACAATCACAATTTCTCGTGTTTCTCCATTTAAATTGTTGCACCACCTAACTAGTTTTGTGAAACCTAATATGAATGTCATTCTTGAACTTTCTTACAATTAGGAATAACAACATCACCAATACACAAACTCGTATTGCAGGAGCAACATTTTATTCATGAAATGGTGTATGGTAATGGAGCTGGGCAAAATGACATTTTTATCAGAATGGTTTTGCAGAATGCAAAGTTACTACACGGTGGCATGAAAATTTGGTACCAGCACACTGTATGTGAAAAAAGGTTCGTAAGAAAACAAATTACAACTCTACTAATGAGTTGAACTACGAATCCATTAATAGGCAAGTAGGCTTTACAGATTATTCTTGGAATACTGTATTTCTCTTAGTGTTTCATTTGTGTATACTGTTTGTAATAAAATGATTTTAACACCAGTCTGCAAAGTGGTTAGCTGTTTCAGATAGACCTCGAGCTACAATATGTTATGTGCATTCACTTTGTTTTTATTGAAAAGGTGTAGTTCTGTGTTATAAGGCATGTGGACCTTGTTCATGGTACATGCAGAATGTACAATCAATTATAAGAAATGTGATGCCATACTTTGCCAACTACACAATTGCTGTAACTCTGTGGTTCCCAAAAGTGTGCTCTACAGATCCCAACGGATCTGCGACCAGTTCACAGAGGATCTGTGGATACATTCTGTAATGGCTTCTTTGAAGTTTACTTATTTTTTAAAGGAATAATATTTTCTTAAAAGGAAACATGGAACTTCTTTAACTGGTGATGTGTTTATTTCATATGATTTTGTAATTAGTTTTAATAAAGATCAAATTTTGCAATGCAATATTACATATGCTACTGGTATGTGTTCATAGCTATCTAAAATTAGTTGTCAGATATAAACATTTAAATTTGAATGCCTATCATCCAGACACTATACTTATGCGAGCAAAGATTTGAGGATGCATGGTTATTTTTCAAAGCCAAAGGGGGTCCATGAGTAAAAAAGTTTGGGAAACACTGCTATTGTAACTTACACTACTTAATGCCTAGGATTAAAAGAGCTGTTGTTACTTCCAGAAATGGGCCTGCAGACCATGTTCAATTGGTGGACAAAATGCAGAGGTCCCTCAAAATTGCCAACAAGGTATGTTATTAAAGGAATACTGATTTTCAACATCTGCAGTTTCCAACAGCAGGCAAGTAATACACAAAGCAATACACTGGATGTTTCCACACAAATTTGAAAATTTTAATATGAGAGTTGGAAACATGGATGCCCATCCAACCTCTGGCTGCTGGCCAGTTTTTAAAACAAAACTGCAGTTCTCAAAACAAACATCATTTCTAAACCAAACTAGAAACTGGAACCCTAAGGGAGTTTTTCCTCCCACCAAGCCATCACATGATGCTTTATTGTGATGCTGTGTGGTGCAGAGGATGAAAAACCCTTTCCACACAACCCTCTAACCCTTCCTTTAGTTAATTTCTACCACCAAAAGTACTGCTGCAACTAAATCACTTTTCTTCACAATGAACTAATAGATTTGTTCACCACAAACTACCTTTATATAGATTGTATAATTGTAATGAAAGGTACTCCACTGCTGACACTGTGGTTCGTACACTCTGTAACTTGGCTTCCCAGTATTTACCCTTTTGACACACATTAACCCTTTTGTGCTGAAGGCTGACATCAGTCGACATAAAGTGTGTGTTTTAAAAACAGTCACCTGTAGTCATTGCCAACGAACTGCAAACTAGTAGTGTCCATTCATATTCTCATCACTTTTAGGTTTCTATGTGCATATAATTTTGGCTAAAGTTGCTCTCTACCAAATTTCCACATTCCCATATGTGTTTTCAGGTTACCTGCACTTTCCCTACGCTGCATGTAACTCTCAAACTAATCTAGTGTGTACTGTCTGTAATTTATGGTTTTTTTTTTGTATTGTTGAAGTAAACAGTTACCCAAAAACCACTAGTTCATATCTACAATTAATTTCCAAATCTATGTGATACAAAACAGTTTATCTTGATACAAATCTGTTGTGATTGCAGAACCTGCAAACTGTGCTTCGAGAATTAGCAGTACATGAAGCTGTTAGTATCAAGAAGCAGGTGCCCACACCAGTTTACTACTCACTTCACAGGTAACTGACAAGTATCAAAGGGAAATGCTTTGGGTTCCAAATCTGCCTGCTCCCACAGAATGAAAAAAGGCACTAAAATTTTCTCAATTGATCAGATGCATATTTGTTGAGCAGAATACCACTTTCAAAACACACTCGGTTTCCACGACCAGAATTGACGTGTAGAATGATCAGAAGTCACTAATACACACACATACACACCATTTTCACCCATATATAAAATGAACCCTATTTACAGTCTTTAATTTTCAAGAAAATAACTGTACAGAACATGTTCAACCACATGCACAACTATATGGCAACCTCCAATTTTTTTTATATGAGGAGGAGGAAATACTTCATTTTATATTCCGGTCAATATGGTATATAAGTATGAGTGAGTGAGCATGAAACCTCTTCCAATTATGTCATGAAATATTTCAAACAGGCACTGAGCTCTGTGTACAGTGAGGTCAGAAAAACAGGGAGGGTGTTCCATGCATTTTTCAACTCCACACTAAATGGATATGAATGGCTGCTGGGGAAGCCCCAATATCCACTGAATGGGAGGCTGTCTGGCCCGAATCTTGATTAGACGCATGGAAGAGAAAAATGTTCTGCCCCCTCTCACGACTGCAACTACATTTTTTCAGCCGTTCAGTGTGTAACCTATGTCACTATACCAACAGTGAGGGAGAATCCACAACATTGAAAATCATGTACAGAAATAAATTATTAAATTGTATAATTATTAATTTCTAATTTATACTAGCCTTTATGAATCAACATAAGAACTGGAATTAAAGCAGGTACAATTCTTATGACTAGTGCTTGTGTTGCAGGAAAGAGGCTGATTCTGACTTCATGAGCATCCTCATCAATGAAGTGGGAAACCAGGTAAAGAGACAAGTAAAATCACTCGATTAGTAAATTACACGTCATGTGTATTATCAGTATTAACACTTTCAGCCCAGTGTCCATTTAAACTTTAAAACCCCCCCAGCCGGCGTATTTTAAGGGTACCGAAAAAAATTAAAAAATTGCAGTATTTCCTATCATAAAAATACAAAATTTTTACACACCATAGGAGAAGGTTGGCTGTATCCCATGGATAAAAAATGGATTACTTACGTGTATTTGGAGCCTTACACCACAATTGGAAACTTTGAGGCCAGAATTACGAAATTTATAGTCACTACACATCCACCACAATTTACACATGCCACAGAGATAA
>Ga0123352_10008887_pt1 | contig 15667 bp, 5 predicted proteins | sample TergutLab28metaG_FD_89700 | JGI IMG/M metagenome (GOLD analysis project Ga0123352, IMG submission 89700) | Labiotermes labralis P1 segment gut microbial communities from Petit-Saut dam, French Guiana - Lab288 P1 | ecosystem: Host-associated > Arthropoda: Insects > Digestive system > Gut ... | reverse complement strand
GACCACAAAAGCCCTTAAGAAAACAAGAATAAAACTACACAATACACTGGCCCTTCCAGTCTTGTTATATGGCAGCGAAACTTGGACTGTTAAAGCAAGTGACACCAGAAGAATAACAGCAGCAGAGATGAAATACATGAGAAGAAGAGTAGGATACACTTGGACAGATTACAAAACAAATGCACAAATTGCAAAGGAGTTACAAATAACACCAATTTTGGACAAATTACTGGAATACAAGAGAAGTTAGATACAACATGTAAATAGAATGCCTCGAAATAGGTTACCCAGGATAATGAAACACTACTCCGCAACTGGCAGAAGGAATTTTGGTAGACCTTTGAAGAGACTTCTGGATACGTGAGACCAGAACGCGTCAACAAGTGGACCAACTCCATGACAGATATATGATGATGATGATGATGATGATGCCGAATAATTCTACTATTCGGCCCTACTCACCGAGTTACTGCGAGCATCGTACAGTAACCCCCAAAAATATACATTCGTAACGCTCATAACGACATGACTTTTGTTCGAGTGTATATGCAGGCGGATATTTTAAGTTTCCTCTATGAATAAGAATTGGACAAAACATGTACGCATTTTGTATTATACAGATGAACATTTTGTGGTCTTCAACCGCTGCGCTGTAAGATACAGATTCCAGTAGCTGTACACTCATACACAAAAGGGGGAAACTGCTGCCTCCGTATCTACGATAGCACATGACATCATAACCCACAGGATAAAGTCTTGATCCGGCCTGGTATTATCTGCAGGGTATAAAACCCCACAGTCCAGCTCCTTGAAACCTAGGATACATTCCAGCCACGTACAACCTCAATATGCTTATTAAGTCTGTAACGCAACAGATCGTCATTCCAGAAAAGCCAACAGTCGCTGGGTTAGTCAATAAATTCTTTTAATATTAAAGAAACTTAGTGTTCATTGCCGTGTTAACAACAGCTCAGAACTGTAACTTGAAGATCAGTTTCACTACCATTGTCCCAACTCAGTTTTTAAAACAAAACCAACTGGATGCACTGATTTCTCAAATTTATTTTTTTGAATAAAACTCTACATGTTTCAGACAGTTCCTCTGTCCATCATCAGGAGTTTTTCACTGTACGCACATCAATGGTATATGTCATACAGGTTTGCTGACAGTTTGCGAGCAGGATCTGGACGTTCCGTCCTGATCCTGTTGTTGTGCGTACAGTGTAAAACTCCTGATGATGGACAGAGGAACTGTCCGAAACATGTAGAATTTTATTCCAAAAATAAACTTGAGAAATTAGTGCATCTAGTTGGTTTTATTATAAGAATTTATCACGATGCACGATTACCTGAACGTCAAAAAATTCCCAACTAAGCTTAGATCTTCGAAGTTGATTTTGCTTTTCACGATCTCTCAAGTATCACCCTCCTGACCTCTCTCATCCTCCTCCATTTGACTAACCTCATATTAAGATACAAGCTAAAGTTCTCCTTCCGCTTAAGTATCAGGCGAGGAAAATATCTGGGAAGTGTAGGTAGGCGTCCATGGATTTTTAACCTTGGTACCAGATGAAGAACCTATCATCAATTCTGGACGCTCTATTACCGAAGAAAAAGCGCTCACGCTGCTTATTTTCCAAAGTCGGTATGAAAGCTGCACAAAAATAAATAATTTCCAAAATTCCCCTGATTAGAATCGAACTCTGGTTTGTCGGTCGTCCGGACCGCAGCAGTCGCTGTACTTAGCAAGACAGGCTACGTACACATGACGTAACATTGAGTGGCGTTCGAATAACCATAGTTGCCGTGCAAAAGCAAAAAAAAATTTTATTTCATATTTTAAGTGGGCGTTTGTATCCTAAATTAGCCAGCATGCAACGCACATGCGCCGTATTATATCGTTATTTGTCGTCTACCCATCCATCTCTACCATATTTTTCCACACTATCTCATAAACGGAAAGATTTTCGGAAAACAAAATTACGGAATATAAAATGTGAGTTTTGATTCTATTTACAGTTTCGTCTGAAACATTTCTAATTCTAAGAAGAATTCGGCGAGATACTATTATAAATGTGCATTAGTTTACATTTAAAGTAACACTTAATCTTGTCAGATGTTAAACCTTTGGCCCTGGAGCTGGACATTTACAGTTTAGCACACCATTTATGTAAAATGTGAATATTTTATGAACCAAGAAGAATAACATTAGAAAATACACGACATTTTGTGGAGGAATAAACGGAGATGGTGATAGAAAGTCTAAAAAAATAATTAAATATATTTTTGACTAAATATATAAAAAGAGTACTCTGGGGAGTAGCGGTAAGTCTGTCCTATATATAGGATGCATGGTGCCTAAAGGTTAAGGAAAATTCAAGTTTCTCGATAGGGTTTAGAAACCCCCCCCAAATATCAAATTTCATGTCAATCCATCTAGTGGGAGCCGAGTAGTTCCTTGCGGACAGACAGACAGACAGGAGACATAAACTTGAATTGGACTGCTTCCATCCCTCTGTGTACACACGACAAATGTTACTGAATTAAACCGTCTTTACACAACACAATTGACATTTGTATTGTACAACTGGTTACATCAGCAACATGTTTCGGTCTTGCTTGGCTATCATGGGCATGATGGCCAAGCAAGGCCGATGTAACCAATTGTAGAATACAACTGTCAATTGTGTTGTGTAAAGAAGGTTCAATTCAATAGAAAAAGGAGACACAACGCTAACAGTCGTTTTCCGCAATTTTGCGAACACACGTAAAAGTGACAAGACTGTACAGAAAGGTATAAAATCGACAGCACGGGTCAGAATCATGATATTTTCAAAGAACTAAAATCGCATACGTTCCTCGGAATTCATTACTACAATCATTCGTTCCGTGGGTGCAGAGCTGAGAAGTTTCCTTTCAGCAAAGTACGAGCACCAGGTTACTGTGTATTCACACAGCCTAACTTGTAGGTTTATCAGAAACGCCCTTTTATTCAGCAGACTCCAGTGGGCAAGTAGAGGCGAGGGTCAGCCAATGTTTTTACAATAGTACAGCTGAATGAGGTCGTTGAATATTTCAACACTTCCTCGGGACATGACCTCAGCGTGCGGCCAGTGGATATAACTTGCTACCTTTCCGACATTAATATCACGTAAAGCTACCTTGTGTTATATTGCAGGTATTAGTTGGAGAGGTAAATTTACAACTTGATTCTTAACACAGTGTTAGGGTGAACGGATTTCAAAGTGAAATTCATTATCATCCGGAATGTGACGTCGTGAGGTAGGCAGAACTCTTAACGACGGGCTGGGTGGACCTGCCACTTCCATCGTCGGGACTGAAGAAACCCCTGCAAATGGAGACAGCAGGTTCTTCCTCCACGTTGGACGATTTGTGTCACCACTCTACACGGCGTCATATTCAAGAACAAAGCATCCTCCATAGTTACGCCCGTGAAAATCTCACATTTCACAAGGGTATTGTTTTGTTACCCAGACGTGACGCTGCAGTGACAGGACTCACAAATTCTCTGTCGGTCCCAAAGGAGTTTACCTCCACCTAACAGTCGATACTGAACCAGGATATTGCCGTCGGTGTAGGATAGGCTGAGGGCTGGACGAACGAGGATCCGTAATTCGAGTTGTAGGTTATTTTGCCCTTGCCCAAAAGGACAGGACCAAATGTAGGGCCCACCCTCTCTCCTATTCAGTAGGTACCGGAGATTCTTTCGTCTCCGGTAAAGCGGCCGAGGTATGAGACTGAACCCTCACCTCTGCCTAAAGCCCAGGTTAAGATTACAAAGATGTATACCTGCACTCTCCTAACGTGACTTCAAGGCTTGAACAGAAACAACCTTACCTATACCTTTCAACAGCCAGATTCTGGCATCACAAATTCACACTTTTATGTCAAATCGAAACATCTGACATTGTCCCACACACATATACGTCACATACGTGCCCCCCCAATCGTGACAAATATTTGTGTCAAAATGTGTCACCATTAAGAACTTCAAGCAAGACTACATCATAGAATGCAAGACTAAGGAATCATCCAAGACGAAATTACGGAGTTTGTATTAGAAGACATTTACGTCATAAACTATAAACTACATATCTACGTGCGTAGTGTTAAACAACTGAGGTAGAAACTTGGATATTTGTTAGTTATTATTCATGAAGAGAAATTTACATGTTATTATGTCAGCGAAATCCTGTAAGGCTTTCAGTTGCACACTGTAATATGAGAGAAAGGGGAGAAAAGATATCACAGCCTAGGGCGAAAATCTCTGTGCTCAGATTGTGTATAGAAATTTAATTATTTTACATGTTGTTTTATTTAATTAATTTATTTATTTATGTTTATGACGGCGTTGCAACTATCTTTCATTTCATAGCGTCACGTGACAGGATGCCTGATGAATGATAAATAGAAACATATTAAAGACAGACGAGACGTGGGCGTACAGAATGCAGGCAGGGTGGAAATGTTAGTTGACCCGCAGACGGGGGGTCTATTCCTTGTTAACAGAAGAAAAAAGAAAGTGACATTAAGGTTAAAGGAGGTGGCTAAATTTGTGTCTCATTCCCAAAATTCAGGCTACAGGGATTGAGCAAAACAAGCATAAAATCAGAATGATGTACCTGCCAATGAGAATTGGAAGTGAGTGACCCTGAAAATTTAGCATGCGTGTCACCCACTGACCTTGACATTGTGCCATATCTTCTTGTATGGACAACACGACATGTCAGTTCTGTAGGTGCAGATTTTCTGGACTTCAGCCGCCCTGAAGTTGGAAGCAATATGTTCTTCAGAAACATCGTTAATCAACTACAAGAGTACCGGTTGCCATAACCCGACAGACAGTAATTTCAATTTCGTAGCGGTGATTTTATTTGTACCTGACATAAAAATGAGCATCAAAAGAAATGCTGTGCAAAATTTGACGTTCATAGGGCCGTGCATCGTAAAATATTTCTATAGTAAAACCAACTAGATGCACCAGTGTATCAAATTTATTTTATTTGGAGTAACACTGTACATGTTTCGGACGGTCTTTCCGTCCATCATCAGGCGTTCAAGAGTGAACACACAGCAACAAGCATATGATACTGCTGTCTGCTGGCTAGCAAGCAGACAGTTAGACATACGCCTCTTTCTGTATTGACAGTTTTGAAGGCCTGATGATGGACGAAAAGACTGTCCGAAACATGTAGAGTGTCATCCCAAAATAAAAAAATTTATACACTGGTGCATCTGGTTGGTTTTACTATAAAGACACTACGCAAAAATTACGAAGAAGCATGCAGGGAAAATAACTGAACTTCATTACAGCGCACCGTACGGCTATCTTGTTGTAACTAAGCCAGTGTTACCGGTCCGTTGTACCAGTTTTATGATTAATGAAACAGGATTCTTTACCCTCTTTCCATACAGATCCTAAACCAAGTGTTTCACATAAATGTATGTGTATTACAACTGTTTGTTTCCCTTTCGCAAATACGAGAAAGGAAAAACGGAGAGTGGAAAGAAACTAAAGCTAACAAGGCTTCGCATTCATAAATTATAAATGAGTTAATTTTTCTGTACGAATTCCCTTGCCTTTAGGTAAAACGTAATTTAGAGCTGGCTTATCCCATAGCAGAGTCAGCCTTTATTTTTGGTATCCAGAATAGGCTATTTCTTCAATCAGAGTTAATGAACATGTAACTACATTTTGAGAATCTTATGTTTATTGGACCGTGCATCATTGTGATAGTTGAAGAATAAAAAGACCAACTTGATGTCACTTGCTATTTTTATTTCACTTCTTATGTGCTCAATATGTTTCGGACATTAATATATCCATCATCATCAGGAGCTCGCGACTGTGCTGCTGAATTACCACATTCGTCGTTTTGTTCTCGGTTCGATGTTTGTTGGAGATTTGGTGTAGTTGGGTTGGAGTGGTATCCGTGTGTGTGTGTGTGTGTGTGTGTGTGTTTGTGTGCACACACGCCCTCAATATCTTTGTAAGCGAGATCTCGTCCCCAGTTACACCACACTAATGATTGTACTGTACCATACTATATTATGTAGTTTTTTCCTCTGATACTGTATCCAACCTGACGATGGCCATAAAGGCCGAAACATGTAGTTGAGATATTTATATGTATCTGACAATATCGTTGTGTTAAGACGGTAATACTTTTGCATATTTTTTACCTTTGGCCATTAACTACGTTTGTAGTTCTCTGTTCCAAATTAAAATTTTGTAAGCAGATAGAACTTCGTTCACTGCCGCGCTAAAACTTAAGACTTAACGAAAGTCACTCGCGAACCAAACGACAGGTCTGTCTGCAAGCTGGGAAATCAAGCCAAGACAAAGACGTCCTCCAGAAACCGTCTCAAATTTCGAAGTGAAGCAGTTTGGTTGTCACTGAGAACCACCAGTCCCTGGTGTTTCCTCAGTAAATATCAGCGTGTTTAAATTCCACTCGGTGCGGGTGAAGACACGTGGCCCCTGTTTCTGCAGGGATCTTCGGCGTATGGTTAGGCTTAGAACTTAAGCGGTCAAATCACGAAAGCCCTAACCATCTATAAATTTTCCGCTGAAAGCTAGGAAGATTAGAACTCCCAATTTCTCGGAAACGAGCCTGTAAACTCAGTGTCATCGATATGCTACCCGCTACAGGTCTACTGTCCATAATTCGGACTATCAGAAACGTGAAGTTCCGCAGGAATGATACCGACAGGAAACAAAGCAGTTCATGTTCGTATAACGTAAATCTGAGGCGCTTTCGTGCAACCATTGTTGAGTGGAAAAGCAGTAAGTATTACACAGTCCAGTTTTTCTCAACCGCCGGTCCGCGTCCCGGTACCGGGCCCTGGCATCAATTATACCGGGCCGCGAAAGATTCTCCTGGAATTGATAAATAATTTAAATGTAATTTTATATTTGTCAACACGCCACACCGTACACATAATTGTACTAACAGTCTTTATGATTATGCCATAATTAATCATTAATACTTATGTTAGTTTATTGCATGAACTTACAAAACAAAATTGAAAATGTACTGACGAGTAAATCTGTTGGGACCGGACCCTCGTCTTATGAAAAAAGAATTTACCGGGCCGGGGTCCCACAAATGTTGAGAATCACTGGCATAGTTTGAGTGTGTGCAGCCTTAGGTATCCAGCATGCAAAGCGCATGCGCCATATTTTCATCTGTGGCCTGTCCTACTCCATAATAGTTTTCCACATTATCTCCATAAAAACATGATTTTAGAAAAAGATACTTTATAGAACACAAAATGTGTGTTCTGAATTTATCTACATATTTGACTGGAATATTTTTCATTTCAAGAAGAACTGAGCGATATATAATCACAAATGTATACTAGTGTTCATGTAAGGTACCCGTTATTCTTATCAGATTTTAATTAGAAGTTCATTTCTCGACAGATTTTCGAAAAATAGTCAAATACCACATTTCATGAAATTCGTCCAATTGGATCCGAATTGTTCCATGCGGACGGTAAGACGGAGAGACAGACATAACGACGTTAATAGTCGCTTTCTGCAGTTTTGTGAACGAGCCTAAAAACCGAAGTACTTTGTGAGAAACCCATCCCAATGTCAAATTTTCCGCTACAAATTGCACACCAACTGCCCTGAAATCTAATTGTGGCCTTCTTGGTGGGAAGACCAATTCGCTGCATAATTTGCGATCTCGTCTTAATCTCAGTAATTAACCAACTTGATGCACAAAATCTTGTTTTACAATAAGTTTATTATATGCCTCTACATGTTTAGATCACTTTGTGCTCATCATCAGGAGGTCAAAATTGTATTATACAGCATCTGGTATCATCACACTCTGTAGATGGCCGTCCGGTGCACAGAGTCCTCTCTCAACCTGCACAAGGGACGGCCACCTACAGGGTAATGTGATGATACCAGATGCTGTTTAATACAATTTTGATCTCCTGATGATGAGCACATAGTGCTCGAAACATGTAGAGGCATATAATAAACTTATTATAAAACAATATTTCGTGCATCAATTTGATTAATTACCAAGATTATACTGAGATGCACGGTCAGCAAAACATCAACACAAATGCGGTCTCTTGGAATGCTTTAGTTTAACTAGAAGGAAATCTTTGCTATGGCACGTTACCGGTTATATATAAAAAAAAGAAAAACTTACATTAAGTATCATTAGTCAGAATTGTGCTGGTGCGTTCCACCATGATTTGTTCAACCCTATAATCTAAAATGTCGCCGAAATGGTTGATTTTCCTTGAACTTAAACCCTTTGGTCGCACAAATAAACTCATTATTGTTACATTACGTCCTTGAACTTAAGCAAGTTTACTGACCATAATGGCAGTTCTCATTAGATATAAGTTGAGGGTCAATACAGCTACTGAAAAAAGTATGCCTAATGGCCACTGAATGAAGATGCAATAAACCCGCAAAAGGTTCATGAACTTGAAAGGAATCGATGATGATGAGAACGGGTGTACACAAATACAGATCCTTACTGGTTTAAGGTTAAATTAGACTGTTAAAATCTCCCAGAAAGATTTATGATTCGTTAGCTCATGTACGGCCTTAACTACACCCCAGCTTGAAGCTAATAGATGCCACGGAGAATCTAATTGTCGGCCGGCTGGTTGAGAAGCCTCGTGTCTTGACTGACATTCGATAGCTCTACCATTCTGAGGTGTGTCACCCCCGTTGTGTGTAGAAAAGACTAATAGTGAGGTAAACATCAGTCATGAAACCACAACTATGGTAATATGGATTTAAGATGCTAATTAATAGCAAAAAATAACTACATGTTCCGGCCAATAGCGGCCATATTCAGGTTATTAAAATTTTGCTCAAAGAGTATCATATATATGCCTATATTGTGTGGTGATGCTGAGATCTCATCTTCGTTACGCGTTAAAATCAGTTTATTCAGTGCGTAGTCTAATGGTCAATGACTCTACCATTTCCATCAGGTCATCGGTAGTCGTCATCCTGGCCCAGAAGATAGCAGACTATATTCAGTCACTCTCGTCTTTAGCATTCATTTCAAAACTAAACACCCCCCCCCCACACACACACACACACACACACACACATGCACACACAAATTTAAGTTTGTCAAGGAGTTTCTCCCTCTCAGGCAATTCGACTGTATTTTGTGTGCATTTCTCTTATCATCACAGAATCATATTTTTGAATTCGCCAGTCCTCTACACCCTGAATATTGCACTCACTATACTTCCGGCTGGGGAACCGCGGTAGCACAGTGGTTAAGGTGCTGTGCTACAAATCGGAAGGTCGTTGGTTCGATCCCAGATGGTGTCATTGGAATTCCTCATTGACATAAAAGTGCCAGTTGAGTATTTTGGCAGCATGCTGCCAAAATACCCAACTGGTACAGCGAAATTAATGTGACTTTTTATGGTGTAACTTTAGCAAGGACGATATGGCTCCCTTATGATGGTCTTAGGACCGAAACATGTCGGTGCGTTTTTAATGTTTTAATGTGTAAATTTTATAAATTTTATATATGTGCAGTGGTTGGTATAATAATTGAGTAACTCAACAACATGCACGGTGTAACAAAGAAAATATGTATTTGCCTATTTATAAATGTAGGTACTTGTCTTATATGAGACAGTTACACTTTGTTACAATATATTAATGTGTTAGACTGCGTTTGAAATGTGATGGCACATGCGCAGAAACCAGTTTTCTTCTTTCAGCGCAAAGGACGAGCCCATTTAAATCGGCAAGGGGCGTCAGTTCAGTCGACTACTGGCAGCCAAGGTGTGCGCATCAGCTGTAGTAATGCTCGATTCGCCATGTTCCGAGGTAATGTGAAGAGTACTGGCTACCCACTCCATTCACCAGTTTCCCCTTCACTTCCCCTCCCGTGAGTCACCGTGTGCCATCACATTTCAACTGGACTCTACTAACGTTGTTGTTCCCTGCATTACACCACGGATATATCGTTCGGTCTTGTAAATTCACCTTGAAGTTGTCGATCGATATAAAACGATATTTAACTTGAACGTTATGTTACATAATATATCTAAGTACCTTAAACGGTGAAGGGAGAAACAATCAAATAATTCATTTAGAAATATGATTATCCATTGAAATATTAATCCTTACAGAACACAATTGTCAGGTTCAGATCATCTTGTCTGCGGTTATGGAATGGTAACTTTCTTGGAAGGAAAGAAGTTAATGGAAGAGAAAGTAAGACGAACGTTTACTTCAATGGAAGACACAAGGAAAACCGGAGCGCGACATTGCTCATATTAGGGAAGAAAAAAATGATCAAAGTCTTCTGAAATTTTCCATCTACATGATCGGATTGTACACAACTTTCACAGCCAATCTCAGCTCCAAGAACTTCCTTCTTTTGGAATATCATAACTACAGATAGAATATTGAAGAATTCTGGATCAAAGTTACAAAGATGGAAAAGGTGTAAGTCAAAATAAATTGAAAATATCGAGGCAGAATTTGACTCTTACTGCGAAATAACAGCCCATTTTTCAGTACGTGTATGTTGACGATGTCAGTAACTTTGCCTGTAGCATCGGACGATACGATGCGGAACGAAGCGGTTGGCATTTACTTGGAAGAACTGAGGAAAGAAGAAAACATCAGTCCGGGCAGTCGGCGTCCCGACTGAAAACCCAATCCGGTACCTCCGTGTCATAAGTCAGAAGCGTCATGGGAAGATTCAACTTACTCGTGTCACTTCGTACTAAACTCTTTATGTAATTAACTAAGTAACTGTGGACCGGGTAGCTCAGTTCGTATAGCAACATTCTACAGGCTGGACGGTCCGGGATCGAATCCCGGTGGGGACGAGATTTTCCGCTCGTCCAGACCGGTCCTGTGGCCCACCCAGCCTCCTGTAAAATGGGTACCGGGTCTTTCCGGGAGGTAAAGTGCGGCCGGGGCGTGCTGCTGACCACTCACCCCCTTCTAGTGCCGCGGTCATAGAAGAGTAGAGCTATACCTCTACCCACCCTCTGGGCCACACCAGGCCTGTAACGGGATCACTTTACCTTTTAAACTAAGTACCTAAGTAACTAATTAACCTCACGCGGTAGAGTGCTAACTGAGAAGCTAACATTTCATCCGATACTCAAGAAATTCTCCTCATTTGGTGGAATCTGAAGTATCATCACCGTATTCGTAAGAACCAACCACTTCCTTCCTGGGCCACACCAAACCACCCTACCTTATTTATTTAACTCATCTTGATATTGTCCTCCCAAGTAATGGGTACGTTTTCCAAGTTAATCTTTTCTTCACGTTCCACACAAAACCATGTATGCATTTCACTTGGTCCATTAGTGCCACATGCCACCAAAATGTCATTGAGTTCATCCTAACAATATCTGATGAGAAGTGCCAGTCATGAAACACGTCTTTACGTAGTTTTATTCAGTCCCATTGCACTTATTACCCCTTCAGACCCCAGCACTAGTCTTCTCGAAAATCGTAACAAATTATTCTTCCCGTAATGCATCAGATTAAGTTATATATTCATAAAAATATAGGCAAAATACAGCCCTATTTATTTGATATTTTATTCTTTGAGTCTGTAGATAAAAAGGGGAAAACATATTTTGGATCGTGTAGTGGCAGGAATTCAGTGGCTTAAATTTTCAAAAAATTCCCCCCCCCCCCAGCCATCAAAGATTTACTTTTCTTTTCGAGACAAAAATTTCAAGGTCTGACTTACATTTTAAAGACCAAAATAATGTATATCGCAATTAGTTCAAATCTATCATGTTCAAAGATTTCTCTCTCATACGCTGTGTTTAGACCGGCTCTCAGTTACTAGTGACTTTTCCCCAGGGAGTGATGCAGGCGAAGCGTGAAGTCGAAACTCTCCTGCATCTAGTTTCGATGTTAAGATGGTACGAAATTAAATGTTCATTCCCCATACGTCTTCCTGCAGTAGTGCTTAATTACAGAGAAGGACGATCTGAATTTGCTGCATAAGCACGTGAATCAAACGGAAACTTTCAACTGTACAGCAAAGAAATTGGAATTAAAACAAACGTAAAGAAAATACATTAACGATGAATCACGAAGTATAGAGAAGAGAAAAGAACATATATGCTTCTGGTGTTATAACTGTTACAGTATCAAAAGTTGGCAGTGACGGAAGGTAACCTAACCTAACCTAACCTAACCTAACCTAACCCAACCCAACCCGCCTAACTTAACCTAGCCTTTCTCTTAAGAATATTTCAAGAAACTGAGGTTCGATTTTTATTATGCTTTGTTCTTAAAACGTTTCTCGTTGAAATTTCAACCAGGTTTATGCCTGGAATATATTTTAGGGAGCAGAAAAAATTAAAATCAATAAAAATAAAAAAATACGGGGAAAAATAACATTAATACAGTGTTTACTGGGTGAAAAACTGAGCATAACAGGAAACAGAACCCCCACTTGTTAAACATTTTCTATAATATATCAACATGTTTAACCTACTATCCCACCCATGACTGTGGGGTGTTAACAGCTCAAAATGTTACAAGACACTTTCATAAGGTATAAAGTTGAACCACGACTTCGTATGTAAAGGCATTGTGGACTTATTAAGGAATTACATGAGAGACGGAATGACACGTCTCCCCCCCCCCGGAAGGGGGTAGATTACAGTGTTTGTACCTTGATGAGATGGTTGTCTCACCCTACTGCCTACTTACAGGAGAGAAGCTAGCTGGTAGTTTCGCCCTGTGGTTACATGTGTCACCAATATTTTGCCATGTTATCAAATAGCAAAAGGTTAACGCAATTAAAAGTATTATTGAGAATGAGTAGTGGAAAATATTTATGCTCAAATTTCAGAAAGAATTTTCCGATAAACGTCAGGTAAACGTTTGGAAAATGTTAGTACATCAAAATTTTTGAAAATAAACGTAAGAAAAGAAACTTAAGGACGTAGAATAAATAATGAAGTACATGAGAGAATTACCAAAGGCGTAGGACTATGTAATAAAAAGATGATAGATGGGTAACAGATGGCACATACCAGATTTCCACATTGACAACACTGGCATTTAAACGTGTCTCATCGTGGCACCAAGATATGTCTGAATTTCACCGTAGTAGGAAGTTCTGTCGAGTATATGTAGCCAGGATCGGACAGTACGTCGGTTTCTGCCAAAAATTGCCAGCCAAAGGTTTTTAAAGGGTCCAAAAAACGCAAATCACGGGACTCGAGACTGGGACTTTAGCGAGAGTGATCCGTACCCCCCTAGCCGTAGCGCCAAAGTCACAAGTCTGTTTGGCAGTATGTTGTCATCATATGAACCCGAAGAAGTACCTAGCTAGCTAGCAAGAGATTTCGAAAAGAAGCCGAAGTGAAGAAAAGTGTCAGTTCTTGGTTAGACACTTGACACCATTACTTATGCGTGAGACGCATTCTTTGATACCATGGAGGGACAAATGCAAAAATGACAGTTTTGGCAAGATGGAAGACTGACAGTACCATCAGCTACCCATGTTCCAGTACTTCACAATCAGATTAAAGTTTCCGGAATCAGTCTTTGTTACATTATTTTTCTTAAGTCCTTGCTTAAAAATTGGGGCCGAGATAGTCGGTATAGTGACTATGCTACGGGCTGGACGGTTCGTGGTTCGAAGCCCGGTGGGTGCGAGATTTTCCGTACCCGTCCAGACCGACCCTGTGGCCCACCCAGCCTCCTATACAATGGGTACTGGGTATTTCCCGGGACTAAAGCGGCCGAGGCGTGGCGTTGACCACCCACCCCATCTACAGCCGAGGTTAAAGAAAGAGTAGAGCTATATCTCCACTCCCCCTCTGGGCCTTCGTGCCCTTTTTAGGGTGAATTTTACCCGTAATTTTACCTTGCTGAGCAATTAAAGACCGAAAAAAGTGCACCCAGTCCAGTGACTAGGATACAGGCTACACAAAGGAGGAGTCGGAGACAGTATACCGACAGGCGCTACCTGCAGTGTCCACTGGGGCTCACTGAGACTCTGGTCAAGTGACGGGATTTCCTTCCGCGAGGTACAGCTGCTGGACCGTCAAGCCCAACAATCGTCTCCACCTAGAATAAGAATACTTGGCGCTCGGCATCCACTATCCCAGACATCTTCGCACCATTGTGATTAATCAAGAACAGGTAAAACTTTTACGATAGATCTGAGGTTCTCACTGCGATCTTGCTGAAGATTAACGCTGTCACATGTTACGCAGTGTCGACTGACAAAGAGGGACGCGTCGAAGGATCGCAGTGTCTTGATCTTCAGTATCAAGCAGTCATTCATTTTCAGGAATATCAAATTGTTTCTTTTGCTCTTTAATAATATCAAATGTATTAAATTTCACACAAATGCAGAAATTTTAGGCTCTTGTGACCGTGCATCGTGAAAGTAGAGTGAATAGAAAGAAGCCAACAAGATGCAACTATTCCGATGTTTATTGTCAAACTTCTACCTCAACATGTTTCGGACATCATTATGGCCATCATCAGGAGAACAAGACCGTGTATTACCGCATGTGGTGTTCTGCACTTGTACTGGCTGTGGTTGTGTGGAGCTGGGTCGTAAGCTGTGTGCACTGTGAGAAAGTTGCTGTTCGGCTAGCCGACTAGTCGGCTAGTCGAACAGCAAGCCAGCACAACCAGTGCAGAACACCACATGCGGTAATAAATTGTCTTGTTCTCCTGATGATGGCCATACTGATGCCTGAAACATGTTGAGATAAAAGTTTGATAATAAACCGTCTTGTTCTCCTGATGATGGCCATAATGATGCCTGAAACATGTTGAGATAGAAGTTTGATAATAAACATCAGATTAGTTGAATCTTGTTGGTTTCTCTCTCTTCACCCCAAATTCAGGAATGTTCCTTAAAATAAGCTTTGGAGACAGAAAACTGTCACATGAAGAAAAAATTCCTAAACTACAATATCAGTGTCTTTCATCATTGTTACAGCGTTGAGTTCCTGAATTATATCAGACTTATATGACGGACGATTGTCCTTGGCGTGTAACGCCGTGTAGTTTAGTAGGAATTTTCTCACGTTAAGAAGGGACGTGATGTCCCAAACTTCGTGACAGACGATGGAGGTAGTATAACGCTCCGAAACTACGGTAAGTTTATGCCAGGCTACATGGTATCACTTCCCACAAGACAACAGGTGTTTTTTATATCGCCCACAGTCAGCTCCTCAAATGATAGAATTATATGTTATTTTGTCAGGAGCTGTATTATTAAACCTACATTTCGGTGACTACTAAGATGGAAAGGCTACGGGCTGGACGGTCCGGGATCAAATCCCCGTGGGAATAAGATTTTCCGCACCTGTCCAGACCGGCCCTGGGGCCCACCCAGCCTCCTGTAGAATGGGTACCGGGTCTTTCCCGGGGGTAGAGGCGGCCGGGGCGTGAGGCTGACCCCCAACCCCCATCTAGTGCCGAGGTCCTAGAAAGAGTAGAGCTATACCTCTACTCACCCCAAGGGCCTGTTATTTAGTTGACACACACAAATTTTTTTGTTGTGGTTTTCTTTTTAGCGTTCTTACATGTACTGTATGTTAGTCATAAGCTAAATTTACTCATGCTTAGTTCTCGCCTCTCTTAAGACCAGGCATGGGATGAATATAATTTCCT
>Ga0123352_10008886_pt1 | contig 15667 bp, 10 predicted proteins | sample TergutLab28metaG_FD_89700 | JGI IMG/M metagenome (GOLD analysis project Ga0123352, IMG submission 89700) | Labiotermes labralis P1 segment gut microbial communities from Petit-Saut dam, French Guiana - Lab288 P1 | ecosystem: Host-associated > Arthropoda: Insects > Digestive system > Gut ... | reverse complement strand
CAAAAAGGTTTTAAAATATAAAAAAAATAAAATAATAATTAAAAAAAATTTGGTTTGGGTTTGAAAAAATTTTTTTTTTTTTTTTTTAGGGTGGGGGGGGGGGGGTACCCGGTTTTCTAAGATAGGCACATGCCAGTGGCAAAGGTTTCACTTTTCTTCCATTCTAAGCAACTCTTTTTTTTTTGTGTGTGTGTGTCCACTCCTTAAGTATCTTGTCATCAAAATATTCCTGGTTTGTTCCTTGATCTGCCCTGTGATTGGTTGATATCTTTATTAACGTTATTGAAGGAATCGTATTTGTGCCTATGCTGCTGAGTGTTTGGGGACCGCGGTAGCATGGTGGTTAACGCGTTATGCTACAAATCGGAAGGTCGCTGGTTCGATTCCAGATGGTGTCATCGGAATTTTTCATTGCCATAAAATCCTTCCGATCGCACTACGGCCCTGGGGTGGACTCAGCCTGTAACAGAATTGAGTACCAGGAGTATTTCCTTGGGGTAAAAACGGCCAGTGCATAAGGCTGACAACCTTACCACCATCCTGGGGCCATTGTCACGTAATCTGGGAACCTTAACTTCCTGGAACCCTCTGGGCACCTCGGGCCTGTAATGGGACTGCTTTACCTTTTACCTGCTGAGTATTTAATTTGGCTAACTTTGTACACCTTTTGGTAATGCTGTTATTTCAGATTTTATCTTTAGTTTGTGTATGCTTGTTGCATAATGCTCTTCAGAAACCTCTTTCCTACTGCTTTTAGTCTGCAGACACATCTGTATATAAATTTTGACGTTTTGCTGACCGTTCATCTCAGTATATTTATCTTAGTAATTAACCAACTTGATGCACAAAATTTTGTTTTACAGTAAGTTTTATTTCATGCCTCTACATGTTTCAAGCACCATGTGCTCATCATCAGGAGGTCAAAATTGTATTATACAGCATACGGTATCATCACACCTATAGGTGTAATGATACCAGAGGCTGTGTAATACAATTTTTACCTCCTGATGATGAGCACATGTGCTCGAAACATGTAGAGGCATGAAATAAAACTTATTGGTGAAACAAAATTTTGTGCATCAAGTTGGTTAATTACTAAGATAAACATCTGTATATAGTTAATTAAGTGCAACAGATTTTAGGCAAATTCACAAAATTGCAGAATACCACTGTTAGCTTTGTGTCTGTCTCTCTCTCTGTCCATCTGGCTGTCTGCATGGCACAACTGGGCTCCCACTGGATAGATTTTCGTGGAACTGAGATGATGTGAAAAAATACTTTACAGGTGGACAGGCTTCAGATGACTGTATGGTGCCTGCACGTTGCATGCTGGATACCTAAGGCTACAAATACACACTCAGCATATGTATTAATTACTGCTTTTCCACTGCAACAATGGTTCCACGAGCGTCCCTCATTGGTATATTATACGTACATTGTCTGTCTTGTTAAGACCAAATTATAATAATCATCACTTTGTTAAACCTCTGAGTAGATTAATTGCACTGCAGGCAGTGAGGCATTGCAATGAATGAGTGGACTTGATTAGAAATTATCAAAGTTTTATTTATTCACCAACTGATGCACTAGTGAGTTGTCTTAAAAAAAATATTAAAATTTACATTAACCCTTATCCTGCTAACGTGGAGAATATGGTGAGCTCCTAATAATGGCAGCAGATGGCAGATGGGAGTTAATTTGGCATTTAAAGGGTTAAAATGTCTCTGACGTGTTTCGGTGTTACAGTTACACCATCATCATGGAGCGCATTAATTCATGCTTACTAAAGTTACAGTTGTTAAAATAGTCCATTAAAATACATCGATGTGTGGTGTGGCTGCACATATTAAGTCCTTATTGGTGTATGTGTGTTGCATTGTTCGGCAGTAGTAGTATGCATCGTCAGCACCACTGTGTTAACCACACACCTATGTATTTTAATGGACTCTTTTAACAACTGTTACTTTAGTAAACACAAATTAATGCACTCCCTGATGATGGTGTTACTATAACACTGAAACATGTCGGAGCTGTTTTAACCTTTTGGCGCCGGAATTATTTTTTTAATTTTAGCACATCCTGTATATAAAATGTGAATAATACATGAACCAAATACATTAGAATTATGAAACAAACTGCATTTTGAAGAGAAAAGCTCAGAGAGTATATACCATGTTTAAAATATTCAGTACCTATATTTGTTGAATAAATATAGAAAATGGAACTTCAGAGGTTAGCGGTGCGGTACGACCACTATAGTTGACATTAGGCGTCAAAAGGTTAATGTAAATTTTAATATTGTTCTTTAAGACAACTCACTAGTGCATCAGTTGGGGCATAAATAAAACTTTGATAATATGAAGATGCACGGTACGAATGTGAATATTTATTAGAAAAGTTTTGAGTGTAGTAGATGTTTACTATTTGCTTTAGAGGAATTACTACTTTTAATGCATTCTTGTGTTTTTTCTGTTTAGCAAGCATGTGGATATGAGTTCACAAATAAATTACACCGGATGTTTACTGACATGTCTGTGTCTTCTGATCTCAACAATAAGTTCAGCAACTTCCTCAAAATGGACAATATAGACCTAGGAATCAGTTTCTCAATATATATTCTTCAGGTATGAAATTTGGCAATACACAACACATGTTTCTTGTTTTTATCTTTTTTAAAAATAACTGGTAAATTTTATGTCACCATCTGAAATTGTTACATGACTTAATAATGGGTACAAAGGTTGCAGTGTTTATTTCAGATTTTGTTCATATTTTTAATGTTGCCTTTGCAGTTTGAACAGTTTTAGAGTGAATCTTAATTGGACCTTGCATCATTTTGATAGTTGAAGAATAAAAGACCAACTTGATGTCACTTGCTATTTTATTTCACTTCTTATGTGCTCAACATGTTTCGCACATTAATATATCCATCATCTGGAGCTTGCGACTATTCTGTTGAATTACCACATTCATCGTATTGTTGGTTCGATGTGTGTTGGAATTTCGGTGTGGTTGGGTTGGAGTGGTATCCGTGTTGCAGGCTGAAGCCTGAAAGTGAAATAAAATAGCAAGTGACATCAAGTTGGTCTTTTATTCTTCAACAGTTTTAGAGTGATTTTTTCTGAAAATATTGCCCTTGGGGAATCATGGTTTCATTGCTGTCATAACGCTTAAAAATGATGAACCTAATTTTGTCTCTCAAATTTCAGACTCCTTAGTTTCTGTTATCTTATTTAGATATACAACATGATGCCTAATATATGAAACTTTCTGTAGATCTGTGAGTAGTTACATATATCAAGAAATAGTTAACTGTCTGCGCTCAAGTCTTTCATTGTATGAAACTCAGTTCTGTCCATGCCACTTGATTAGAACAACATCCATGATGGCAGGAAGTTCTTTTCCACATTCACTGTATTTAAGTATTCATAGTGCTTACACTATTGACCATGAAGTTGTATTTGATATTTGTATTTTCTCTTCAAGGCTGGAGCATGGCCACTGGGGCAGAATTCAGTAACACCGTTTGCCGTACCACAGGAACTTGAAAAGTCTGTACAAATGGTACTGTATTGCAATGGTGATGTGTTTCATGTGTTTGAAATTACCTTAATTACCTGAATGCAAGATGACTCTAATTTAAGACGACACCCCCCTCCTTCCAAAAAAAAAACGCGTCCGCGAAGGGAAAATGTGTTTGTCTAAATCCAAAGTGACTGCCCAATAATAAAATGTCTGCAAAGAAAAAATATTTTGCTTTCAATTTCGTTTGTTTAATACACAATATATGTCAGATTCCAACTGCCTTTACCTATCAGTGTCACTTTCTCCATCTTCACAGTCAGTGCCTTCATCTCCATCACACTCACTACTAACATTCCCATCCTCTTCACAGTCTTTCCACAACATCTCATAATCAGTTCCATCCACTGCACTGGCTGTACAGCATTTCTTAAAATGCTTCACAATCACTTCTGGTGAGATGCACTGCCATGCCATTATGATCCACACTGACTATGCAATAGACTCTTATTTCTTGGTTTATAAGCTTGCTTGAATCCATGAAGATTCACAGTTTATTCCACAGATGGTATTAGTGATGTTAAGAATTTTAAATACATGTGTTCTGGATTTTTTTGTTGTGTCTATAATCTGATCAGTCTGGGTTCATGGCGCTTTGTATGGTTTTAAATTTTTGGATTGGTCGAGATTTTATATTTGAGTCTTGTAGTGCATTTTTAATATTTCAGTAGTAATTTTCTTGTTACTACCCTTGGACTAGATCTGTTCGTAGGTACATATCTTAACAAGTTCACTGTATGATGCGCAGTGACTGAGAAATTTTGATTGTGAGGTTCCACCAGGTTAGGTGCTTCTTTCCCAGGAGACAGAAATGGAGCTGGCTTCAAAATTTGCTTCTTTAATTTTGAGGTGTGCCATCCCTGTTGTGTTTTTAAACTATAAGGTGAGGTAAATTCAGTCAAAAACACAACTGTGAATATATGGCTAAATGATGGTGTTTATTAGCAATATAAAACTACATGTTTCTGTCTATAGTAGCCATCTTCAGGTTTTGACAAGTTTCTTGTTATAAGAGTTATATATAATATGCATAAACCGCGTGGCAATGTTGAGATCTCATCATTATTATAATCTGCGTGCGTTTGTTACACTAAGTTTGGTGGGATCCCACCAAACTTAGCTTAACAAACGCACGCAAATGATGATGATGAGATTTCAACATTGCCACGCGGTTTATGCATATTATATATAACTCTTATAACAAGAAACTTGTCAAAACCTGAAGATGGCTACTATAGGCTGAAACATGTAGTTTTCTATTGCTAATAAACACCATCATTTAGCCATGTATTCATAGTTGTGTTTTTGACTGAATTTACCTCACCTTATATGCTTCTCTAAAAAATATGATGAATGAAGTCCAAAAAAAAAGAAGATTGTGTCAGTTAACTTTAGTCATGCTGTGTTATCTCTTTTGTCTGCACATGGCTTTTGGCGATGCAGGCCTTGATTTTGCTCCGCATGTTCCGGTTTAGAGCAGTCCCATTCTGCGCAGTCAGGTGTGGCACCTTATACATGAATTTAAGACAGCCTCACATATTTAGGCACCAAATTTAAAAAAAAATCTTTGTCTTGCATTCCAGTAAATATGGTGTAGTGAAATGGAAAAGTTGAAGCTGCAGTGATGCTGTTTAGTAATGAAATGATTTGGATAAGAGAAATAGCTGTTCTTTAGCTTGGATGTTTAACCACAATGAACATACTAACAACACACAATACTCTGTCTTATGCATAGACACTTAATTATATAGGATGAATTATGCCTGTTTGTTTTCATTAAATACCCTAAGAACAGGACCTATGGAATTAGAGTATATATTTATCTGTTTTTATGCAAGCATTAGAGTTTTTCCTTGTTCACAATTCCAGAATAGTGTTAAAAGTTGTTAAGCACTGCTTGTGACATGCCATTGCACAGGTGTTTCATCACCCTCCATATAATTGCCCAGTGTGATTTTTTGTGCTTAAAAAATTTTAAATTATCGAGAAGAAATAAAGGGAAATTCAGTAAAAAAAATTGTGATTTTTTTTTTTAAAGTTCACAATCTCTGTTCTGGGCAGACACTGTGATTACTTGCCCCAGGCACCAAAAAGCATACCTGTGCCACTGTTCCTCGTAGTAATATGTAGCCATATTTTCCTAACCTGGGTTTAAGTACAAAAGTTATGCACTTAAAAACGGTAGTTGCAGTTTTTATGCATTACAGCTTTCAGGTACAAATAATTGGTTACAGAACACAAAAGTGACATTAGTAAATGTGGTGGGTAGTTAAGGATTCAGGTTTTTTAGTTTTTAACAAGATTATTGATGCTGTACATTTTGAAGGAATGTACTGGTTTCATTTTAAAGGCCCAAGGACCTTGATCCTTGGAGACGAAGGCAGTACATTCCTTCAGTAATCCTGCTACTGAGCATAAGAACGCAGACGACCGGAGTCCTCAATGTCAGGGCTGTGGACACCAAACTTCTTGAATAGCGTTAAGTTGATGGTGTGGTCAGAAGATGAAAGAACATTATGACATGGATTTTATTTTTCTGAAATAATGTTGTTAAAAATATTGTTCATACTTTTCTTTTCACATTTTCACTCTTGGTTTCGTACTGCATCCAGAAACTCTTATCACATCCTTTGATTATATTAAGAAAGTTTTGATGCATAAAATGATACTGTCATTTTGTGTATGTCTGCATGTTTAATCTCTGAAAAGTTTATCAGATTACAGTGAAATTTGAAATTTGGAATTTGGAATCCTCACAGTTTGAAGTTGTTGGACAAATGTAATTTTGGTTCAGAATGGTACAGTATAGCTCCCACGTTATGTGAAGTTTAAATTACACTCTGCTGCTTTTCCCCAAGCGTGAACAATCGTGCAAAAAATATGTTTCTAATATATAGTGTGGCTCTTACTGCAATACATACAGCTTGGCTCTTACTGCAATACATACAGCTTGGCTCTTACTGCAATACATACAGCTTACATTTTTTGACTTTGTCCAATGTGATTAGTGTTTAGCAAGTACAAGTAATAATAATAATTTCTGAATGAGGAATGTGATTATCTTTGCAGCATTTTATTTTTATCTGAGATAAATGAACAAGAATGCCATTAGTGTATCCAAAATTTCAAAGAGCACATGAAAATTTACTGTCATAAAATGTATGAGTGTAAAACATGAAGTTCAATAAAAATGGAGTTTGTAAGAGTGTTTGAATGTATGTGTTTGATATTAATTATTAATATGTATTAATATTTTGTGTGTTTTAACAATAAATATTATTTTGTTCTCTTGCAGTTTGAGAATTTTTATCGTAATCACTTCAGTGGAAGAAAACTCACGTGGTTACACCATTTATGTCAAGGTATGAGGAATGTGTAAAAAATGTAACTGCACACTTCCATACTCTGGTTACATTACGTGAAGAATTGACATGAATTTTGGATTACAGCCGAACTGAAACTTAGTTACCTAAAGAAGCCCTACCAGATCACGATGCAGACGTTTCAGATGGCCATTTTGCTTCTGTTTGAGAAGACTGATTCTCTCACCTGCAAGGAAGTACAAGAAACTCTGCAACTGAACTCAGAGCAGTTTGGCAAACATCTCGCATCATTAATAGAATCCAAAATCCTCCTAGCCGATACAGAGGTAATTAATTTGCTTTCTGTTTCATTGTATTACAGCAAGTCACAAGAGTTATTTTATTTTATTTTAGTTACATGTATTACTTCCCTGAATGGAAAATTATTTTTGCAATACTGGCTAACACACAGCTGACAGTGTTTAAAATGGAGTATTTTGCTTAGTCAAACAGCATTGTATATATAATCAAACTAAATGAAGGATGTACTGTATGTTATTTACCAACAGCAGTGAAATGTCTCCAAGATCATAAAATTGAAGGACTGATCAGAAAGGTAAATCAGTCCCATTACAGGCCTGGACAGGCCCAGAGGGTTCCAGGAAGTTAAGGTTCCTAGATTTCGTGACAACAGCACAGGATGGTGGTAGGTTGTCATCCTTACGCACTGGATGCCTTTACCCCCAGGAAATTCTCCTCGTACTCATTTCTGATAGAGGCTGAGTCGACCCCAGGGCCGTAGTGCGATCGGAAGGACTTTGTGTCAATGAAAAATCCACTGAAACCAGCTGGGATCGAACCAGCGATCTTCCGATTTGTAGCACAGCACCTTAACCACTGTGCTAACTGATCGGAAAGACCAAAGATGTAATAGAGTAGGGGGAGAGTAAATATTGAAGGGGAAGTGGAATGTATAGGAGGACAAGGTATAATTTAACTGACTTTGTTCAGAGATGAATTGCTTGGTGGAAATGTCAGTGCATGATGTTTTTACAATTTTCTGCTCTCTGTAAAGTGAAGACTTCTTTTATTTTCTAACCATTGATTTTGTGACTGTAGCTGTAAATTAGAATGTGCATCACAAACTTGTGTATTCTTTGATACCTAACATGTTCACTGCCGTTACTATATTTGTGTGTTCCATCTATTGGGCTGAGACATGTTCCATGTTGGCTCTGTTGTGAATGGTCACAGCTGTTTGAGTGTTGCATTGTCACAGACATTTGTGAGTGTTGCAGTAACAGATGCACTGCCTTGAAGCTTGGATGCAATCAGAGGAAACACAGCAGGGAGACATGAACATATCACAGCATAAGAAGATAGTAATGATATAGGTTAAAGTGTCTGCAGGTGACACTAGTGTCTGCTTAGGCAGTTAGCATGTTGCAAATAGGTGATAAATTGGGAGCAATGTGAAGTTGATTGTTCCCTGTTTTGAGTTATTCTTGAGATAGTGGTCTGAATGTGCTGATCTCAACCATGAGAAATGGCATGATAGCCAGTATTTGACTGAAATTCAGACTGGGTACCACACAGATGTGAGTGGAAGGCATTGCACTGTGATGATATGCATGACCATGGGTACTGTTAAACCATGACCTGATACTTCTGTTACTCATTTTAAATGAAAGACTGTTTGTGTCTAAAATAATAGTTGACTTGTTTAAATGAGTGGAATGTAGAGGTTGAGATGAGATTGTTGTGTAAGAAACATATATATATATGTATATATATATATATACAGGGGAGAGTCAAATGAAAACCTTAAAAGTGCGATAAAAATTCGAACCACAGCTCGATTGTCTTGTAAGTTGACAACAATGATACTGATGGTTTGAAGAGTGGCCGACAGGTGGCAATACGATACTACATAAAAAAATGAAGTCATTGTGTAACTTTTGTGTTCAATAAATTATGAGATAAAACATATTTAAGGGTTTCATGTGACTCACCCTCGCAGTTATGTATAATATAAAACCATGCAGGTACCTATTACGTAATTGATTGCCATACAATTTTCCATGGCCTCTTTCATCAGTCATTTCTCATTCTTTGAGCAAATAGGGTGTTAATTTCATCAATTTGAATCCTGCCAGCTGGTTGTTTGATATTTTTGATGCTCAACTTCGCTACATACTTGACAAAGAATAGCAATGCTCAGTTGTCTATTTTCCTTGAGCATGTACCTAACAGAGAACATTGTAACTATGGTGTGACTCACTCATGCTAAGGCTCTTATATGTAGGCAGAACTGTGTTAAAAAAGTGTCACCGAATAAGGCAAACTGTTCTGCACATTGGCTACCACTCAGAGAATACAGTACTTATTTAAGTTCTAATGGGGAAGAAGCCTATAAAAGATGAAAATTATAGGTATTTGTCAAAGTAAATGTAGGCTGTATTTAAGCATGCAGTTGTGCATTAGCAATTCATCGTGAACTCTGTTATAATAAAAATGGCTTGTGTCTATCAGATTTGACATGAAGCATTTTCTTTATTGGTTTGAGGAAGAAAATTCTGTTCCAGGTAAAGACAGGTTAGGGAACTTAATGTATACAGAATTTTTGTTCATGTAGTAAGTTCTACACAAAGATAAAACAATGGTAATAAACCAACAGGTATGTGGAACAGTGATTCCAGCAGTAGGAAAGCAGGTGTTAAGTTCTGCATACCAGACGGTCATCTACACAGAGTGACATAAACCAGGTGTCACATTGATACGATAATTCTCCTGATGATGGACACATGGCTGCCCAAAACATGTAGAGAATAGAAATAAACATACAATAAAAGATTGTGTGTGCATTTGGTTATATACAAGGATCATACCAGGATGCATGGTCAACAAAACATAAAATTCTGCTTGATACTCCATTTTCATATTGCAGATGTTGTTTATGGATGCTGAGTGTGCTTGAGTGTTTGTTATTTATTTATTTTATTTTATTTTATTTTTTTTTTTTTGTGTGTGTTCTAGACACAGACTCCTGAAACAGTGTTAACACTGAACTTAGAATACAGCAATAAACGGACAAAGTTCCGGATCACAGCAGCTGTGCAGCGTGAGAGTCCTCAGGAAGTTGAACAGACATTGTCTTCTGTGGATGAGGACAGGAAGTTGTATCTACAAGCAGCCATTGTCAGAGTGATGAAAAGTAGGAACCTTATGCGGCACACTGCACTCATTCAGGAGGTGTGTATATGTTTTAGTGGCTGTTGCTTTGCTACTGTTAGTATATTATCTTGGCACCTTGCACCCTTGAATAGGCTGTTCACTTTATTTCTTAAGAAATAAAAATACCAATGTATTTGGGTGCACTGAAGTGTATATGTTGGGGTAAGAGTGTCCATGATGTAGTTTCCTGAAATTGAATGTGATTTTCTTTATCTATTTCTGATAGTTTTTTTGTTTTCCATACTCTTACATCTTGCCACTAGTAGATTTTTTTTGTATAATACAGAATTTATCTCTTGCAGAAAATCCCCTACCACACTTCAGTAATACCACTTTGTATATATTCACTGAGCATTTCTTTCGTTTCAGAAAACAAACATAATGTTTTTTTTTCTTCAGTATTACCCATCACAATTTTTCTCCTTTTTTAAAATATATGTTTTAAGTTTGTGTTATCTATGAAATATAATAAACACATGCCTGCACTAGTTACTGATGTGTATTACTTCACATTTTACTGTCTATTATTCAGCAAGTGTGGTGGTGTGTGCGTACGTGAAAGGACAAGAGATTGACAGATTAAGGTGGCACTGGGAATTGCCAAACTTGTATTACATAGTCTGTGCACTTTCGCCAACATCATTGTGAATAAACCACACACTGGAGAACCTCATCTCCAACCATTAGCACACTGCTGCCACCCTTGTCTGGAATAAACAGCACTGTGTTGCTGACAGCCACATATAAGCCACACAACCCAGTCTTTTGGTGCATTAATTTTTGTTTAAGAAAGGATGGTAGCAATGTTGCTGTTGTTGTTTAAATAAATTTTAATTTGATGAGATAAATATTCTGTAAGAGGATAAGAGAAAATATAGCATTTATCTAGGTCAGGGTTTACAGACACAGAATTCACTTCATACAAATATCATTATGTAGGAGATTTACTACTGAAATTATTTACAATTTAATCTCATTTTATTCTGTTCATAAGCACTTTTTCTGGATAGTTTTATGTGATGCGAGGATGTTTTCGTACTGGGAAGTTACTGAACAGTTCACATGACATTATATCCCTGAAAACTTGAGTTTCTATCAACTTGCTGTATCACTGTACAGGAATATTAAAAAAGGAGTATGTACATGACAGATTCATAGAAATTGGAGTTATATTTATGGTCTGTTGATGGGACATACACTTGTCAACAGAAAATCTGTGAGAGGTCCCTTTGAACACTTCACGAACATAACCCAAGCTCAGTAAGTTAGATGGCAGAGAACAGTTAGGTATTCCGTGTCCTTGTGGTATTGTTGCAAGTATATCCCTGGTAACTAATGTATACCATCTCGGAATGTTTGTTGGTGTCGGTGGTGCAATTGTAGCAACATTCAGATAGGCCCACATTCTTACATTGTTAGGTGTGTTGACTTCTGAAGCAAGGAGCACCATATGTCAGATTTTACCTATGGTTATGTTTTTGATTTGATGTCCATAAGCTGCACTAGAAGGCTTCCCATGCACATTGCACTGTTTTGTTCGGTGGCATACAGTCGCTTTTCTTTGCAGTTACAGCATTTGTTTCCACACTGCTCACACGAGATGTACATTGACATACATTATGCTGGTTCTTCCCTTTAGTGCTATGACTGAATTTGTCTTTGCAAACTGCATAACAAAAAATGCCTTCTGCGCAGAAGTCATCTACACATCTCATGTGTCCCTGACCGTTGGGAAGGGAATTAATTTCGATAGGGATTTAAACGTAAATTCCATATTGTTACATCGGAGTACACTGTCACATGCATATTTACCATATCATGAACATCTGGCAGTGTTTATTTCTTTTGACCTGCCCTGGATTTTTTGAACATATTTAATTAAAAATATACTTCATTTTCTTGTTTCCCCATGTTTTTGACAAACAAGGAATTGCATCAGTACAATGTTTACTGTACCTATGGTCTTAATCCTTTGTCTGTTTGATACAGAAGTCTTAATTTTGTATTTTTCTGATTCCAACATGTGCCAGCACACCAGTGGTATTTAATAACATGTAAAGCAACAGTCCGTTATTTAATTTTCAGAACCTTTACTTAGTGGGTAGTGAGTGTTGAATTGACTCAGGCAGTCTTAGAATCTGTGATAAACACAGTATAACATGTGGAATATAATTATGAAAGTAGTCGATATATTCGTTACTTTCAAGAGAAGAGAATTGTTGCAGAATGTGTTGACCCCTTTGCTTTCTATACTCAAGTTAAATTTTGTTCCTTTAAATGTTAATGTTAAAGGCATTGTCATCATACAAAAACTGAAGTTATTTTGGTCACTGCTGCTCTTTGAGGAAAGTAAGTTTTGCGTTGGAGAGTAATTTTTCTGATGATGCTGTTAATGGGAAATGGTGAAAATTTGTTGTGTTGTTTCCAGGTACTAAGCCAGTCAAGAGTGTCATTTGCCCCATCTATCAGCATGATCAAGAAATGTATTGAGGCTTTAATTGACAAGCAGTACATCGAGCGAGCACAAAACTCTACCGATGAATATAGCTATATTGCGTAATGGTCAGTGACTGACACAGACAAATGGGACATTATTGCACATGACCATAACAGTGGCCAACACTGTGACTTTGCTTCATCTTCTTATAATTGCAGTCAGCATCCTGTAGCAGAGAGGAAGGAAAGTGGGGAAGCAGTGTTGACTTTACAAAAAACAAATACTTTGTTGGACATCATTCATTCTGTACACAGTAATAAATAACTTGCATGTTTTAGAACACTGACACAGGTTGATGGTGGCTCTTGTTATGGTGGTGTAATGAGAGTCTTTTTTTCCCAAAAGGTGTCTTATCAGGCTGTATACTTTCTTCATGCCTTATTGATAGCAGTAACTGTCGTCAGTTTTATCTTTTCATATTCCAGTTCCTCTTGCAGGGTTTCCAGATCATCTTAAAAGTGTGTACCACTCCTCCAAAAATTAGTTTTTCTCTCATCCTTTATCCCACATATTCCTGCAATTGTTCTGCCTCCGGCTGTAGGTACCAGCATTTTTGTAGGCAGTAGACTTCTTAAATGTCAAAATTAACTTTTAATGGAAAGAAATTTTACAGACTTGGACAGATTATTCTCTCTTCTCTGTTCATTTCCTTCAGCAAGAATCACATTTCATGACAGGCTATGGTGATGATTATGATATTGATGGTGATGATAGGAATGGTAGTAATGCAACTGTAATACTAAAGGTAAACATATTTTTAAACAGAGTTTGACGTTCTAGATGACAGTTAAGTCACATTTGAGCCGTGTAAGTAGTGTTCATAATTTACGGATATGTAAGGCCAGCACAGCCAGATCCAGTGAATCTAAAAATACAGTGTGCATGCAGTTTCTTTAAATTTTCATTTCAGAAGCTCACACAACAATAAAACTGAGTGTAGTCAAAGATATACAAGAAATTCAATCAAACACAACCATATTTATTTAGTTAAAATTGTTTATGTAATTTGTTCAAAGTCAGCTGCATGTTTCAACCATATATGGTCTTCATCAAGCTGAAAACAGGAATAAAATTAGTACACCGTTGCATTTAGGATTGATATCTCAGTGCTTTATATATGTATGAGGCTTATTCAGAAAGTAAGTACCATTTCACTGTTAAAAAAAAAAATTGAGTAAGGTTTCATATAAAATTTTATTGTTATCAGATTCTACATTCTTCAAACTATTTTTCCACATATTTGCCACCATTATTGAGGCACTTATCGTAGCGAGGCACAAGTTTTTGTATACCCTCCTTATAGAATGCAGCTGCCTGCGATGTTAGCCACTTCTGCACAGCATCTTTCAGGTCGTCATCGTCGTCAAATCGCTTGCCCAGGAACTTCTTTAAGTGTAGGAAGAGGTGATAATCACTTGGCACAAAATAAGGGCTTTACTGGGGGGTGGTCCAATTGTTCCCACTTAAACGAGGTGATGAGGTCTTGAGTCTGAGCAGCAGAGTGCAGCCGAGCGTTATCGTGAAGCAAAAGAATGGTGGCGCTCAGCATTCCATGCCTTTTGTTTTGAATTGTGTGCCTCAGCTTCTTCAGCCTTTCACACTAAACAGCAGTGTTTATTGTTGTGCCTTGGGGCAAAAATTCTACCAACAGAACACCTTGTCTGTCCCAGAATACTGTGCACATGATCTTCCTTGTTAAAAACGTCTGCTTTAACTTTTTCCTTTTCGGCGAGCCAGTATGCTTCCAGTGCAAGGACTGCTGTTTTGATTCAGGTGTGATATGGGACACCCATGTCTTGTCTCCTGTCACAATGTGGCTCAACATGCCGTCTCCTTCCTTGTGATAGCACATCAGAAATGTCAAAGCACATGCAACACACTGTTTTTTGTGCTCCTCTGTGAGCATCTTGGGCACCCATTGTGCACACACTTTCCGATAACCCAAATCACTACTGCCATTGTCATACAGTAGAGTCCTTGAATTCTGAGGAAAGTGCAGGGACAGATCAGAAATTGTGAAACGTCTGTCGTCACGCACTCTTTCATTAACCATATGCAACAAATCATCATTCACCAAAGATGGATGCCCACTTCGCACCTCATTATGCACATTCTCTCATCCTTCATTGAACATCCGAACCAATTTCCTAACCATGCCATCACTCATTGCATTTTCACCGTACACTTGACAGATCTGGTGATGAATCTCACTTGGTAGCACATTCCTGGTGTTCAAAAAACAAATCACAGACCGTATTTCACAGTCAGCAGCCCCTTCAATTGTCTTAAACATGTTTCACGCACAGGAACAAACATAAACATAACAGAAATTGCATGAAATGGCGTCTGTGGCTTCCCAATTGATAGAGGAAGTCACTGCACATGTGCAAAGTGACAGTCTCGAGGATGCGCGAGAGATATGCGCGGACGGTACTTACTTTCTTACTTTCAAAATAACCTATGTATTACGAGGGTCGTACTGAAAGTCATAAGCAACAATTTTTTGTAAAGTAACATGCTTTATTATTGACAAACCAAATACACCACCTTAATCTACAGACCTTTCTTTATTTTTCCACATAATCGCAACTTCTTTGTACACATTTCTTCCAGCGTTCTGCGAGTTTGAAAATTCCCCTTCTGTAAAATTCCATTCCAGCCATCCGAAGACACTGACGCACTGCTTTCTGAATTGCCTCCATTGTCTCATAACGTTGTCTGCGCAGCTGATCCTTCACAAATCCAAAAAGATGCTAGTCAGAGGGTGCCAGATCAGGGCTATAGGAGGGGTGTGGAAGAACTTTCCACCCCATCTTTGCAGTTGCTTCGGATGTGAGGTGAGTGGCGTGGGGGCGACCGTTGTCATGCTGGATGATGATGTTTCGTCCCGGACGTTTATCGCGCATTACACGATGGAGCTTGTGCAGTGTCTGGGCATATCGAGCAGCAGTGATGGTTTGCCCAGGTTCCAGGAATTCGGCCGAAATCAACCCCTCTGCATCCCAGAAGACTGTGCCCATCACCTTTGCAGCTGATGGCACTGTCTTTGCCT
>Ga0123352_10008883_pt1 | contig 15668 bp, 9 predicted proteins | sample TergutLab28metaG_FD_89700 | JGI IMG/M metagenome (GOLD analysis project Ga0123352, IMG submission 89700) | Labiotermes labralis P1 segment gut microbial communities from Petit-Saut dam, French Guiana - Lab288 P1 | ecosystem: Host-associated > Arthropoda: Insects > Digestive system > Gut ... | reverse complement strand
TTACGGCAAGGTAGTCCAGTCGATCATCCTGCTCGTTTGCAAGAAATTGTTAAGCAGCAGCGATTGATCTAAAACGTTAATCTGGTTATCATCGTTCAAGTCTTGCTCTAACGCCTGCGCATGAGTCTGGAACATCGAATTTACCAACAGCGACCAGTCAAGCGTGTTGATTTCTTCGTCATTTATCGCGTCCATGTTGCCCGCGAACAACATGAGCGTGTCCTGGATAACAATATCAACATCCGTAACCGCGATGTTAAATATCGTGAACCTTGTGTGGTTCATCTTGTGAGCAACTACGCGGTACGTACCCGCCGGCACGTTAGTAAACTCCCACGCGCCGTTGTTTACGTTTATATACGCATACACAGTCGCAACAACGTTATTCGAAGCGTCGTATAGCCTTACTCGCGCCGGCTTAATATCGTCCGGATTCCAACCGTCGTATAACACTCGACCCGAAATCGACGCGCCACCTACCAACGAATAACCGATAATCCCACTCTGAGACATACCACCAATCGAAATTATTTGGTTATCAACGGTCGTAGTAATCGTAAATGAGCCGGCAAACGGACTTGCCGCACCATAAGCATAAGCATTATACACCCTCGCCGCACTTGAGTTAGTAACACGGAATTCTACACTCCCTGCCGGAGCGGTAATCTGATAATCATACAATCTATCCATGCGAATCCACTCAGTAAGTTCACCGTCAGAATCTTGAAAACGATATTCCACACTCGCAAGTCTGTGATTGTTCGATTTTCCCATGGTCAATTGCCATTGAAAGAACGGATAAGTCGCCCCTTCTTCAATCGCCCAAATATTATTAAAATCAAAGGTGCTCGGTAAACTGCTTTGCGTCATAGACGCCGCGGTTGTGTTGGTCGCATGCAAAGTATCAGCGTTATCGAAAATCGTGCGATCAGACCAGCCGCCTACAATCACAGGTGCAGGGAAAGTCCCTCCCATAGAAAATATCGGACCCGGTCTTCCCATCGTGCCGCCGGGGAACGGACCTCCCGCTCTCACATTCGCGGCAGTAAATACATTTTCAAACACTGCCGCACCGGCAAATCCCGCTATTCCGCCCGCAACATGCGTTGCAGCTTCAATTGAACCGCTAGTATAGCTATCTCTTATCGTAACGTCGCCCCAGTTAGTAATATGTCCGACAATTCCGCCAACATTACTTCCATTTCCGCCGCCACCCCCAATCTCATGAGAGCCGGTCGCCCTAATATGTCCATTGACGGCAACTTGCGACACAACTACCGCCCCGTCTATTCGACCAATCAATCCTCCAACCGCGCTGGACCCTACAATCCCCGCTCCGTTAGCGTTAGGAGTAAGCGAATCAGCCAAGTGAAGAACAAGTTTTTCAATAAGCGCATCACCGCCGCTTCCGCCAACTCTTCCGAATAATCCTTGCAATGCGTTAGCGGCCGCAACCTCCGGCCTGTTTATCCACAATCCGGTAATCATTTTCTCGTTACCGTCAAAATGCCCGACAAACGGCTCAGAATTGCTCCCTATCGGAGTCCAGCCGCTTGCAGTCCAACCACCTGCGATTGTCTGATAGCCTACATGTCCCCAACCTCTGACTTCGTCAAAGCCGGAGTTACTATTATTAGTTCCAATATGCTGCATCACTAAAAATTTCTCATAATCACCCAAGCGATCTTCAGCGATTAGCACATTAATATACGCCAAATCTTCCCAATTCCATATTTGGAAAATTGAATCCGAAATTCTATATTCCGCAAAAACCGTAATATGCCCTGTCGTCATCGTAAATGTCGACCGATCAAACGTATGCCAATCACCGTCGCCATCTTGCCATCTCCAACGATAAAATTCATATTCAGTATTTGTATCATGCACAGGATTAGCAGGCATATTTGTAAGAGTCAACACACCACCCTCCGGCAACGTCCTCACCTGACCGGTTACATTTCCTCCATTCCAGCTTCCGCCGTTCCCGTCAAACGTAATGTCCGCTTCCCACTGCGCATAAATCGTCATAGAACGCGGAATCATTGTCGTACTCGTAAAATTAATCCCGGTTCCGTCAGCTCGCGAATTCCATATATGAGGCATCGACCAATAGCTACTATTAATCCTATGATTCCAATTATCACGCGTCACATTCGTCGGAAAATATCCGCCAACCGACCGACCAACAGGAATAGAAGCCGTCGAAGACCCGATAATAACCGGATTATCCTCCGCCGGAGCATTCGCGTCAAATGTTATCACCGAATCCCATGTCGCGTAAAGCGTCAACCCCGCATTTAACGGAGTGCTTCCATCTACCGTTAAGCCATACCTATCCGGTCTTGTATTCCAGCCACGGAAAACATGACCGTACCACTCGTTTGGCTCAGGCGCCATACCGTCGGGCGCGGTGTCAATACCTCCCGGAAAAGCAGGTCTTCGAACACGATTTTCGTCCTCTATAACGTTATCCGGCGCAAGCCCGGAATGGAAAGTCACGCCATCAATCCACCTTGCGTAAACTCTGGTATTTTCGGTGAATGCCGTATCACGATCAATCCAGTCTCCACTACCGTCTTGCTCAGTATTCCACCCCAAAAGCCCATGCCCATCTAACGGTAAAGGGAAACCATTCACATACCACGTCAGCGTCGTGGGCCAAATTGAACATTCTGCGTGCGGATGAGTTCGATAATCATTATATGATATACCGACAGGTATACTCAAACCTCTAATGTCTGATTCAAACCGCCAGTCAAGCGCGGTAGGTATAACCGACCTGTGATTCCTGTCAAATTGTACTATCACTAACGAAATCGGATAATAATAATACGCATCTTCAAATCTCGGAATATCTCCCCTATAAACTCTTCCCAAACCATCCGGTTGAGAGTTAAAGGAACCACCCCACATCATCCAAACATTACCATGAGCATGGTATAAATCAAAACTTCTAGACAATGTATACATTTCATGAACTGTCCAACCTCTTGGGACCTTATTTCGTCTCGGATTACCTTGGTTATCATATGTATTACGAAACGTTATCGTAGCACAATCAGAATACGAAATCCAACGAGCATAAAAGGTTGTTCCGGTATCTCTTTCAACATTAAAATTCGTACCAAGCGCGGATAAATACCAATTAGGTGAAATAGGAGTATGCGGCGTTGGAGCCCATCCCATAAATATATATCCGGGCCTTTCAGGCACCCACGGCCAAGGATTTGCCTGGTCGTACATCGTAACCCCATAAGTATAAAACCATAACCAGAAATTCATATATTCTTGTTGAGTCGGTAGTTCCGCAACATGTATATCGCCCCACCACCAAGCACCACCATTTGCATCAAAATTAATGACCAATACATCTTTTTCTATCTCCCAAAACGCAAAAATCTGCGAAGATCCGTAAAAAACAGTATCAACAGTAACAGGATTAAGAAAACAGCAATCGTTACTCCAACCCAAAAACTTCATCGTCGACGCAGACGGGTCCGTCGGGAAACCTAGTGGCAAGTCATCCCAAGTGATTGGAAGAGGATGTGTAGACGGAAAATAAAAATCCCAACTCCTATACCTTGATTGCGAAGAAAAATATATCGGCTGTTCCCAACCCGGCCACTCAAGCCCGGGGGGATATCGCCACAATTGAGTATGCAACGGAGAGATACTTATCCTAATTTCCCAATAAGCATATAACGTCATTGGTTCTGTTGGTCTGAAATTACTACTCAACGACGTGTTAGCTCTAGTCGTAATAGCCACGCCACCGCCATAAGGCCCGCCCGGCGCGGTCCACCAACCACCAAACGAAAAGTTGCCATTACGAATATTTGGCGCATTTCTCCTAGTCCAAAAATCCGTAATATGCGCATTTATATCCGGCCGTAAAGAGTTTGACTGGTCTAAAGTGCTCCCCGAAACAAACTCCCGCATATTGCTATTGTGGGCACTATTATGTGCAAATACCCCGCCTTGAAAGTCGAAAGTGACTTGAATAATAGTTCCTACAAGATCAGGATCTCTCCTGATCCAACGCGCAAAAAGCATTACATTATTCTCAATCGGAGTGTCTCCGTCAAAACGATTCCCGCCTGTTTGCTCACGCGTATCATACCAACCGTCAAACACCCAAGGCCTCCTGTCAGGATCAATATTGATCACTTGCCGCTCTGGGTCAATCGGCCATACCATACCCATCGTCGCGTTCACCGTTCCGTTCCTCGGCACAATACGAGACGCATAACTATAATCATATATCGGGTCTACATCCAAATTGCCCAGCGTTATACCATTACCGTCAAAAACAATTCTATGTCCCCATTGAGCATAAACCGTAATCGGTTCAAAAACCTCAGAATCCTCTGTAAATATATCACTTGGATCATTAATACATGTCGGCATTAACGACCAATGTCTAAAAACAAAATGAGTTTTCGTCGGCGGCGACGGCATATAAGTCGCGCCAATTATATACGAACCCGGTACGGGTATTCCTCCCTGCTCAAACGGTATACTCGCATAACGATATAATGGTGATTGTCCTGCTTCCCCGCCGGCGGTATCAAAATCAACGCGAATGCCGGTGCTCGACAATTCTCCGCTCATTTCGATTCCTACCATATCATCGTTTTCACCATAGACAGAAATCGTTATAACCGACAACAATGAAACAAGCATTGCAAACACTATCAACAATGCTAACGACTTGCTCAAAACCCTGTTTTTCACCATTCTCAAACCCTCATTTCACATAATTTTCACTAATTTTTCTATTACTCTATCTATCATCCTATCATCTAGTAGTGATTTTCTAAAAAAACTGTAGACAGTTTTTTTTATTTGTCCGCATGCGTTAATAATAAGTATCAACATAGCATATTATATCATAACAACGCAAAAACTCTTGTCATTACACTACAACACTTTATTATAACACAAGATTTAAAAAATTGCAACAAAAATTCCTTATTTCAAATTCCAAATAAATCCATTTATCTTCCGTTTTGAAAAAAGTTATTGACAAGATTGATAAGATGTGATAGATTGTACTTGTATTGAATGTATCACGCTCTTGAAATGAAAGTTTTTAGAGCAGTCGCGGAATAGGGTGAGAATCCCTGCGAACAGGTCACTGTGATGCGGTAAGGTTGCTTAAACCAACGCCGATAAGTCAGACACGCTGTGATACATCACTTGCTTTCCCGGATGAAGCAATGTGGCTTGAAGTGTGCTGATACTCAAGTTATTTATTAAATGACTTATGCACGATTTTAAACACGTTTCGTCTGTAAAGATGAATCGTGTTTTTTGATTTTCCAGGGACTTTTTTATCAAAAGGAGGGAATAAAGTCTAACTGTTTTTATCAAAAAAAACTTATATCACGAAAGGAAGTTTATTATGCAAAAGATTAAAATATTTCCCCGGTCACTCGCGATACTATTAACAATGGTTATAATATTTAGCATTTTTCCCATATCAACTTTGGCGGAAGAGGCGGCGACAAGCGCAATCGTATGGGACGGCTCAATTGCGACAGATTTTTCAGACGGCGACGGCACATATGCCGACCCATTTCAAATCGCGAACGGCGCAGAACTTGCTCGCTTGTCGTATGTTATTAGCAACACGGCAACCAACCCCACATATCACGAAGCGTACTTTATTTTAACTGCCGACATCGATTTGGGCGGCAATTCTAATAATTTCACGCCGATAGGGGTTTCAAATGCGAATTATCAGCGGTTTTCCGGCAATTTCGACGGAAACGGCTTTGTAATCCGTAATCTTTACATTAATAGCCCGGGAATTACCGCATTATTTGGCATGGTGCGAAATGCGCAAATTTCAAATGTTATTTTGATCGATCCTGTTGTCATAAGCGCTTCAAATCACACAGGCGGATTAGTGGGTTGGAGCGTTACGACCGGAACTGAAAATCAAGGGCAAAGAGTTACCATATCAAACAGCGCGGTAATTAACGGTGTTATCACTCAAACCGGTATGTCTTTTACCGGAGGGCTTGTAGGGCAAATGTCCAACACCGACATTGTTGAATCTTACGCAATAGCGATAGTAAGCGGCGGCGCGCAAGTTGGCGGCTTAATCGGAAACAGTTCTGCCACATCTACAATTAATTACAGCTTTGCAAGGGGAAGCGTGTCCGCGACAACTGCCGCGTCTAACGCAGGCGGCTTAATAGGTCAAGTAGGCGCCGCGGGAACAACAACCATCAATTACAGTTATATTGACGTTGATGTTACCGTTACAAACACCGCGGCAATTACCCTTTTCAGCCCCGTTGTCGGCGGCGGTACAGGAACTGTATCGGCAAACTCAACAGGAAACTTTTATAACTCCGACGCGGCGATTACAGCCGGTCCGGGTCCAAGCACTCCTTCTACATTTAATCACAGATTCACAGGAAAAACGGCGGCTGAACTTAGGTCAGACGATATACTTCCTCTTTTAAATGCAAGCGAAGTTAATTTTGCACGCCTTGCATATGAACACAAACACGCGAACGGCGGTTTCCCGTTTTTGACAAACACATTCATTCCCATATTTGAACCAACGCAATTATCCGCGCCCGAAAGTATTATATGGAACGACACAATTGCGACTTGGGGAAGCGTTGTCAACGCTGTCGGATACAGAGTGTTTCTATATAAAGACGGTGACGCGAAGGCAGTTGCCGTGGTGGAAGTGGATTGCAAAACATCTGAATTTGATTTCGCCGACCATATTGCGGTAAACGGAAACGGAGCATATACATTTATCGTGATAGCGCTTGGCGACGGATATGACTATTTTTCAAGCGTTGAATCTTCTACAAGCGGAATTCATACCGCAACGGGAATCGTGATGCAAAATGTAACTTTTAATGTGAGTCTGCCATACGGAACGAACGAATTTTTTGGCTCAAACGACCCGATTATCACGGTAAATATCGGAAGCGTTCCGATTCGACTCGAAGAAGGAGTTGCCCGAGAACTTCCGACAGGAAACGGCTATACATACACAGTTGAAGCGTTAGGATTTGTAACCGCAGAAGGTACGTTTAATATTACCGACACCGCGGTGGTTAAATCAATAACATTGGAGCTAAGCAACGGTTGGGACGGCGTTAGCACAATAGAACCCGAATTATATGGCGCTGTATACCAAATTACGTCAGGCTACGAGTTGGCTTGGTTCCGCGACAGAGTAAATCAAAGTATAGCAAATTTCGATTTGAACGCGGTATTACTCAACGATATTGATCTTGGCGGCTTTGAGTGGACTCCAATTGCGGATTACGCGGTAGGAGTGGCAGGACTTACCGTAAATAGCGGATATAGCGGAATATTTGACGGCGGCGGACATACCATAAGCGGACTTAACATCTCGACAGGACTAACCGGCTCGGGCTTGTTCGGAATTCTTTTTACAGGCGGCGAGATTAAAAACGTCACGGTAGAGGGCGATATTGTCGCAGGGCAATATTCCGGCGGAATTGTCGGTCGTTCACATGCGGGCGGATTTGTTAGTAATGTACAAAGTTTAGTAGATATAACAGCGCTGCCCAGCGCCGCAAACCGCAATATTATGGTAGGCGGTATAGTCGGCGGCATGACAGGCGTCGCGGCGAATGCTCCGAATATAATTGAACATTCGATTAATTTCGGAAACATTACCGTTGGAACGACCGATTCTATGGTTGGAGGGGTTATCGGAAACGCAAGCACGGGACCCATTATTATCCGATACAGCGGAAATGAGGGGAATATAACCGGACGAGAAAGAGTTGGCGGCATTGCGGGACAAGGCAGCGCGTTTATAACCGATTCTTACAACACAGGAAGTATAACAGGAATCGGTACAGCGATTGAGATAGGCGGCATTTCGGGCTTCACAAACAATACGAGCAACACGGGTGCGCTTGCCGGTTTTTCAAACGGAATTGAAAACAGCTACAACCTCGGAACCGTAAGCGGCGCAAACCGTGTCGGCGGCATTGTAGGTTGGATGAATAATACCACCCTCGCAAATCCACCGGCAATTGTAAACAGCTATAACGCCGGAAACGTCTCCGGAACGGGAACTGACGTTGGCGCAATTATCGGTCTTAGACAAGCGAACGTCAATATTGTATCCGAAAATAACTTTTACCTCGAAGATTCGGCGGGAGTATATGGAAAAGGTATCGGCAATAACGCGCACTATGACGACGAAGTAACTTTGGTTACATACATTGAATTAAAAGCACCGGAAATGATAGATTTACTCGGCGCGGCGTTTGTATTCAACGAGAATGGATTTCCGATTTTGTATTGGCAAATATTTGACGAAATCCCTGTAATTCACGACCCAATTACGGTTTATATTAGTGCGGGGAACAACACAGGCGACGGATTTCTATTCGCAAGACAAGAAATCGCGGTTACACCGGGAATAGCGGCACAATTCGGTTACGCCAACGCCGCGACAATCGCGGCAGGCGAAATAACCGCCTTTGACGCACTTGTCGCGGCGCACGTTGCCATATTCGGCGAGAACATGGCGGACGTAAACGCCGCTTTGGTTGTAAACTTCGGATGGTTGAATAGAATGTTTAACTTGCCCGCGGCAAACAGTTCAATCTTTGTAAATGGCGTACAACCGAACGACGGCATTTTCAATCTGGCTTTCGGTTCGTATACAGGGTATAGCTTGGCGCAAGCAAGATTAAGCGAAGGCGACATTGTGGAATTTTTCTTCCTTCAAGCCAACTGGCCGGAGAGCGACACATACGCATGGTTTGAAGTGGACGACAATAGAGTGGAAAATATAACTGTAACCGAAGGTGAAAGTTTCACTATATCGCTTATAGGTTATCCAGGCATGCTTGGTATGCACACGGCAACAGACCGCAACGCGGCAACCGCTCCGATTGAAGGCGCGAATATCGTCGCCGTAAATGTAAGCGGCAATGTCGGAAATTTCGGTACTTCTCTCGCTACCACTAATACATATGGCGTTGCCGAAATCACACTTAATGAACCGGGAACTTTTATTCTTTCGGCAGTTCAAGGAACTGCTGACGCTCCGATAATGTCCCCGTGGTTGGTTGTTACTGTAACAGACAAGGATAGAGATCCGGAAATTATAAACGTACAATTTATAGATAATATGGGAAATGATACAAATATATTAACAAACGGCGGCTCGATTTCCGCCGTAACCCTTAATTTAAACCGTGCCGCACCTGTAACGGTACTCGTCACGGTACGAAACGACAATGTTTTTTACAGCGTGGGGCATAGAGTTTTCACAACGTCGGGAACACTTGACTTTAATGTACCTCTTCCCGCAGATGTAAGCAACGCACACGTTACAGTTATGCTATGGAACTGTTTCCTCACAATGCACCCGTTAAATAACGGATTGAGAATACCAAAATTGCAATAGCATCTAAATATCGGAGGGATATAAACTATGAGAAGGTTAAGCGCTCTGTTTTTGGTGCTTATAATTGTTTTTTCGACAATCATTTCTGTGGTTGCCGTTTACGCAGAGCCGGAATCTGCGAATCTTCTGCCGGATAGCACAGAAGTTAGAGAAACTCTAACGAAAGTTGCGTCGTTTCAGCTTGCAACGGTAACAAATCCGTCTGTTGGAACAATCGGAGGCGAGTGGACTGTGCTGGCGTTAGCACGTGACGGCTCCATTACCGATACTTTCAAAGATACATACCTAACCAATCTGACAAATGTATTGAACGAAACGAATGGAACGCTTGCAGCTCCGGGTGAACCTTATACCGAATATTCTCGCGTTATTCTCGCGTTAACTTCATTAGGATTAGATCCCTCCGATTTTGAAGGTTTTAATTTACTCGCGCCTTTGGCTGAATTTGAAAATGTGGCGGCGCAAGGGACAAACGGCGTCACATTCGCACTCATTGCGCTCAATAGCGCGAATTATGAAATTCCGAAACTTCCCGATGATTCGTTGTATACCCAAACAACCCGCGAACTGTTGATAGAGAATATTTTAAACGCGCAATTTACAGACGGCGGTTGGGCAATATCCCCAATAATGCCAAGCTCAACGCCGGACTTTACCGCAATGGCAATACAAGCGTTAGCACCTTTTTACGGACAAAATATTGAAATAACCGAAGCGATAGCGCAAGCGGTTATCAGACTTAGCGAAACACAAATGAATTCAGGCGGTTTCGGCGCTGCCGAAGCAAATGCGCAAGTTATCATTGCATTAAACGCCCTCGGCATACCCTTGGACGACCCGCGGTTTGTGAAAAACGGAAATACATTGTATGACGATTTAATGAATTTCTTTATCGCGGAAAGCGGAGGTTTTCGGCGCGGCGCAACAGTAAATCCAATGACGACAGACCAAGCGATGTATGCGCTTGTATGTTTCTACCGAACGCTGACCGGTGCGAATTGGCTGTATGATATGCGTGACGCGTTTAACGGAAGTATTCCTCCCGTCACAATTCCCGTAAACAAAATTGCGTTACATGAAGCAATTGCCGAAGCACAAAACCGAACTCAATCTAATTATACGCCCGCAAGCTGGACGGTAATGCAAACAGCGCTCTCAACCGCAAAAGAAGTTGCAGAAGCAGAAAACACAACACAAACGGAGGTCAATACCGCAAGAGATAATTTGTTGTTCGCAATAAACGCGCTTACAAGAGTGAGTACGGGGGGCGGTAATTTCCAGGGAACCCAACCATCACGAGTATTTATCAGCGTTCGCGACCCGAACGCTCGAGCCGGACAAACAAGCATTTTCTTCGCAGGGCAATACTTCGACATTCATGCGGGCGAAACGGCGTATAGCCTTTTACGAAGAACGAATTTGAATATTGTTACAAGAGGTCAAGCGGCGCTTGGCGGCATTTACGTTGTTAGTATTAACGGTTGGAGCGAGTTTTCCGACGGACCATTGTCAGGTTGGATGTTTAGGGTAAATGGCGCATTCCCCGACGATTCCGCGTCAGCGCGCGTGTTGCAAAATGGCGACAGGGTCGAGTGGTTGTTTAGCCGGAATTTAGGAGCTGACCTCGGCGGCGGTACCGTTACAGGCGGCGCAAATTCCGGCGCAGGAAATACAACTGTATCAGATGACGACATAGATGATAGTGATGAATCCGATCATAAAGACACCGGCGAAGATACAAAGGTGATTTCAGTTATTACTGAAACCGAATGGAAAAACCCATTTGCGGATATTTCAAGTGATAGTTGGTATTACGCTTATGTGCGATTTGCTTATACTAACAGACTTATGAACGGAACCGGCAACGGCGAATTTTCGCCAAATATTAACCTTTCTCGCGCAATGATCATAACTATTTTGGCGCGACTTGCCAAAGTTGACACAACCGGCGGCGAAACTTGGTATTCACAAGCGGTGGAATGGGGAATTGAAAACTCCATAACTGACGGCTCAAATTTACAAGACAACATTGCGAGAGAGCAAATGGCGGCGTTGTTATATCGGTTCGCACAATATAAAGGATTGCAAACTGAAAGCGGAGAATTTACTGCCGAATTTACCGACGCGGACACAATATCCGATTGGGCGCAAAACGCGATGACGTGGGCGAACTCAAACGGACTTATTACCGGAAGAACGCTGAAAACCCTTGCTCCAATGGAAAATGCAACCCGCGCCGAAACTGCGGCAATTTTACAACGATTTATTGAAAATATTATCAGCAAAATCGGTGAGCACGATATCAAATACTGAACTTAACGCCGTGATTATCAATACAACTATAAAAAACAACAGAAAAACTAATGATTGTAATAAAACAAAATAGGCGAATCCAATACTATTTGGATTCGCCTATTTTTGTTAAGATAATATACGATTTTTGTTTGAATATTTTTTAAAATTACAGATAAAAATTAAAAGCACACAACGCATTTTGCGTTACATGCTTTCTCTGGCTCCTCGTGTTGGACTTGAACCAACGACCCTGCGGTTAACAGCCGCATGCTCTGGGAAATGAGTGATTTCACACCAAATTTGGTTGGTGCATGTCCGACACGAGGCATATTTCATTTAACTTGAATGTAATATCATATTCACAACCTCTTGGCAACAACTTTTTCAAAAAATTTTACGCTGTTTTGATTTTGTTGTTTTCAAAGGGAATTGTTTCATTTTCCCATTCCCCTAAAAATTGCCGATAATCAATGTTGAACTGAACTGCAATTCCGTCTTTGCTCACATCAACACTTCTTATCAATAAATTTGCGATAGATTTCTTACGATCCATATCTGCCAACTCAAATTCCTCTGCCCAACCTTTAAATTTTTCAAAATTCGGAATCATAGAAGTAAATTTGTTTTTTTCTTCTTCTATGTTGGCTTGATTCAAATAATGCATTTCTTCCATCTGTTTAAGCTTTTCTTTCGTTTGTTCAATTGTCGCAGCAAGCATTTCCGGTTCAAATGCGCTTTCACAATTAAAGCATCGGCTATCTCTTTTTGCAACTTTTCCAATTTTAATTTCATCTTTTCAATCTCGCGCCACTACTTCTTCTGTTCAGCAGCGTTGGATTGTACAAGTTGTTTAATATTTTTATCTATAGCGTGCTTGTCCGGCATAACCTGAACTCTCTTGAAAACATCTCTAATCACTTCGCAAACCGCGCCATCTATAACCTCAGCTTTATAAGTCGCTCTCCCATCACATTCGCATAATTTTCTACTCTTGTGATAGCATTGATACCGCATTTGGTCAATTTTACGCTCTGTTCCATCTTTTTTTCTTGTGTACCTTTCCTGGTACCGCTGTGGTGTCAACCGACCTCCACAGTGGCCGCAGAATACCAACCCTGACAATAACACTTTACTTTTTGTCACCGTGGTTAGTTGATTCTTAGAGTCATTAACCTCATTTCGTTTTTTCAGTATCTCTTGCACCTGCAAAAAAGTCTTCTCATCAATAATTTGCAGATGTGGTAAGTGTATTGACCGCGCTTCACCTTTTACAATATAACCTATATATATTTCGTTTTTAAGGATTCGGTTAATGGTGATTGAAATTTTGTACCATTATGTGTGCGAAGCCCTTTATCATTCAAGTACGTCGCAACTCTTTTTATTATATTTATCATATAAATTTTATCCTCCCGTAATTTGAAAAATTGCGAGATTACAAAAAATTATATGGTTTCAAACCATTTTCGTTTATTTAGCTGTCAAGTAACATTGGCGCCTTTTAAGGCGACAATATAATTATATCATATTTTTCAGCTATTCACAAGCATTTTTTGTAGTCTCGCAATATAAAATTAATCAATTGTCGACTTTGCTACTCTGGATTCATAATTTTTGATTAACAAATATAATACCAAGTCTTGAGTTGCGCTTTCCAGTTTATCTGAAAACTTTAAATCCATTTTAATACCATTGACTTCAATTTCATCTTTCGATTTATTTTCTGCGCTACTCTTATTATTTTGGCTCATTAATTTTTCCTCCGAAATTATTATCATCAACATTATACAACTAATTTTGCAAACTAAACAGAAACCAACGGAAGGAATTTTCCGAATACCCTATGCTATCATAAAATCTTGTAAAGCAACTTCCACTAAACTATAGCAAGGGAGGTATTTTATGTCATTAAATCTTTCACTACTTGGCTCTCGTGTTAAAAAATTCAGGAAGCGAACACGATTCACACAAGAGATGCTCGCAGAGCTCACAAACCTCAGTGTGCAACACATCGGCAATATCGAAATAGGCAGAAAAGGATCAAGTGTTGATGCGCTTATTAGAATCGCCGATGCACTCAATGTAACGGTTGACCTTTTGTTACTCGGCAACTGTGATAGCGAAATTATTACATATGTTTGTGAGTTTGCTGAACTTCTATTCAATTGCAACATGGATGAGCGTGATGCGATTCTTGATACCGCGATTGCGGTAGCAGAAATGTTACGGAGTGAAAATTATAGGTAGATGTAATTTTGTCCCCTACAATTTTATGGTGTAATTTTGCAGAGGTGTTCTGCAAATTCACACCATAATTTTGCTGACATTTGATTTAAAATGAGATATAACATAAAGTAAAAATACAAATAAGCGGCGCAAGCAGATTGATTTCTGCTTATGCCGCTTATTTTTTATTTCATTACTTGTCGCATAAAGGTCAAGAACCTGTCGATACATCACTTTTTCGCTTACGCGAATGTCGCGGATGCGTTCTAAAAGCTCTTTCCAGTAAACTCCGCCGCCCATATTTTTCAAAAAATCATCATTCATCGCAAAACCTTTTTGTAAATACTCGTGCAAAATCGTTGTTGCCCATTGACGGAATTGCATTCCGCGAGGCGATTTCACACGATAGCCAACAGCAAGAATTGCATCAAGATTATAAGCTTTCGCAGATTTGGTTTGCGTTTTGTCAGCTATAGCACCATGTTGAGTGGTGTGTGCAATTTCTGCACTAACCACTTTTTCGCCCAACTCTCCGTCAGAAAAAATGTTATTGATATGCCTTGTAATAACCGACCGGTCGCGCCCAAACAACTCTGCAATTTGAGATTGCGTAAGCCAAAGAGTTTCGCCATCAAGCCAACAGTCGATTTTAACCTCGCCGTCAACAGTTTGGTATATGATGATTTTGTTGTTCATTAGGTCGAACCTCCTTGAAATTAAGTGATTTTTTATGCCAACATTCCAAATTTGCATAATATCAGACAAAAAAATTATCCTAAAAGAATTTCTTTTCTCCGATTTCCTTATATTATTTTTATTTTCTAGATTATACAATTTTTTAGCGAAAAATGCAAGAAAAAAATCTCCAACATAGTTGAACATATAATTTTAGGCTTTTTCAAAAAATCTTGACGCAATGTGAAAAACATAGTATTATATATGTGAATGAAACTTCACATTTTCAAGGAGTGATTTATAAATGACTTTTAACGAAAAATTAAAAGAACTTCGATTGAAAAATGGATGGTCACAGGAACAGTTTTCAAGAAAACTTAACATTGCCACGCGCACTTATACCTATTACGAAAAAGGAGAAAAATATCCGTCAGTTGAAGTGCTTATTCAGATGTCAAAGCTACTCAATGTAGGGATATGCTATCTCTTGGATGAACAAGATGCGCAGTCGCAAGGGTGTAAATGCGATATGATTGGAGCAAAGCAGTTGATCAAGGAACTTGGTAATCTGTTCGCAAGTAGTGAATTGTCCGAAGCTGAAAAAGATGCTATTATGAAATCATTGCATGATGCATATCAATCAGCAAAAAATGATAACAAAAAATAGATATGGCAAGCGCATTATATAAAGTATAATTTATTCTGAGGAATAAGGTAAAACCTGATCTCCGTTTGGATCCCATGCTCATCTACAATAAGACATATTTTGCTCGTCATTTTCGTCATTTTTTATATCCAACACTTGAGTCATCAAAGCTCCCCAACAACGAAGACTTAAACATAATTTTTTATTTGTATCAAAATAAGGCGTTCCAAATTCGCCCCTCTGATGATAATTACCGGAAAACTTCAAATTATTTTCTTTCATATGTTGTACGACTATGTCACATGCCAAATCTTCTTCTGTAAAATCTTCAATTGCTTCATATCTTTCATCGTGCCAATTTGTAAAACCAATCAATTTCATAACAATCACCTT
>Ga0123352_10008881_pt1 | contig 15670 bp, 15 predicted proteins | sample TergutLab28metaG_FD_89700 | JGI IMG/M metagenome (GOLD analysis project Ga0123352, IMG submission 89700) | Labiotermes labralis P1 segment gut microbial communities from Petit-Saut dam, French Guiana - Lab288 P1 | ecosystem: Host-associated > Arthropoda: Insects > Digestive system > Gut ... | reverse complement strand
GGCAGGGTGGAGTCATCATCGCTGTATATGTGTGGGGTAAGCTTTTTGTGGACTGCTTCTAAAACCGGGGCTATTCGTTTTTCGGCCTCTTCTACGCTTTGGGCAGATGCTGTTATGCGTACATGTACATCGCCAACTTTTGCATATGGGGCAATTGTTGGGTTTGTTTGGGCGTTTATTAGATCGCTAAGCATGCTTTCTACTTTGCTTTCCCCAAGGCCTATGATTTTTACTGTGCGTGATACAAAAACTGTATCGCTTTTTTTGCGTAAAAACGGAATGGCGTAGTTTGTAAACATTGGTTTCATTTCATGTGGTGGGCCGGGTAGGAGAATTAATATTTTTCCGTCTTGTTCTACAACAACGCCGGGTGCGCTGCCATTGTCGTTTGGTAAAACTGAGGCGTTTTCCGGTATCATTGCGTTTAGATGGGCGGTTTCGTGAAGTGGATGGCCTGCAAAGCGTTTTTTTATACGCGCGAAGGATTCTTCGTGTAAAATTAGCTTTTGCCCAAAATAATCAGCGGCAACTGTTTTTGTAATATCGTCTTGCGTAGGGCCTAAACCGCCGGAAATTACAACTAGGTCTGCGTTTTTGAAGGCAGAATCTATTGCACAAAAAAGCCGCCCATGATTATCGCCTACGGTTGCTTGGTGAAAAACTGATATGCCAAGACTAGCCAATTCCTGCGACAAAAAAGCGGCATTTGTATTTACTATATTGCCTAATAAAAGTTCCGTTCCTACACTTAAGATTTCAGCAACCATTTAAGTCTCTCCTCGGCAAAATGCAACCGACTCCATTTTGTCATCAGTTGAAATTTTTATGTTTTGTTTTTGAAAACTTGAATATTTTTAATACTGTAATCTATAGCTGACCATATTGTAAATACTACGGCTGCAATAATTAGTGCGTAGGTGATGGGTGCGAATACTAAAAAATGCAATGGCAGTAAAATATACACGATTAATGTAATTTGGAAAATAGTTTTAAGCTTGCCAAGTCCTGTTGCCGCAAGTACTACATTTTGCTCTAGGGCAAGCTGTCTCATGCCTGAAATAAAAAACTCCCGGCTAACGATTAAAATGGTTGCCCATGCAGGTACGATACCTGTTGCCGTAAATGCTATAAGGGCGGAGCATACTAGCAATTTATCTGCAAGTGGGTCAATTAATTTTCCAAAATTGGATACCAGTTTAAGTTTACGTGCTAAGTAGCCGTCTAGTGCGTCTGTGCTGGCGGCGGCAACAAAAAGCGTAAGCACGACCCATCTATTTAAAATGTCGGCGAATGGTTCTGCAAAATACACAAGCAAAAATACCGGAATAAGAAGTATTCTGCTTACGGTTATTTTATTGGGTAAGTTCATATTGTCCCCTTAAATCGTATTGGTCGCTGCCAAGTATTTTTACTTGTACCACATTGCCTTGTATTAATTTTTCTTTTGAGGTAAAAATTACAACGCCGTCTACTTCATAGGCATCGCCCTGTGTGCGTCCTATATACTCACCGGTTTCGGACTGTGAATCTACAATTACAGGCAAGGTTTTGCCAATTTGTAATTCTTGTTTTTTAAAATGAATTTGCTGCTGAAGTGCCATAATGCGCCCAAGCCTTGCGTGTTTTATATTTTCTTTAACTTGCTTTGGCATGGTTGCGGCGGGTGTGCCATCTTCGCGAGAGTAGGGGAATACGCCTAGGCGGTCAAATTTTATAGTACTTACAAAGCGGTACATATTTTTGAAAGTTTCTACGGTTTCGCCGGGGAAGCCTACAATTAGGGTGGTGCGTATTGTAATGTCTGGCATTTTTGTGCGTAAATTTTTGATTAATTTTTGTAATGCTGTTTTGCTGCCTTTGCGCCCCATTTTGCTGATTATTTCATCCTCGCTGTGTTGTATGGGCATGTCAATATATTTGCATACTTGGGGTAAATTTGCCATTGTGTCAATGAGTTCTTGGGTTATGTGTTCTGGATAAACGTACATGAGTCTAATCCACAGGGCGTTTGAATTTTGTGCGAGTTGTTTTAAAAGTTCCGGTAATTTTTTTTCGCCATAAATGTCTATGCCGTAAAGTGCGGTATCTTGTGCTACAAGCACAATTTCTTTTGCACCTGAGGCTGTAAGTTGGCGAGTTTCTTCCAGTATATCTTCTATTTTGCGGCTTTTATATGCGCCGCGTATAGATGGTATTGTACAGTAGGTGCAGTGGTTATTGCAGCCTTCTGCTATTTTTACATATGCTATATGGGGTGCGATATCATCGGACCTGGCGGCAATCCGGGATATTTGCGAATTGGTTATAGGCTTTTTTGGTGTGCCAATCAAATTTTGTACTACATTTGCAATATTATCGTATTCGCCAACGCCAATGATAACATCAGCTTCAGGTATTTCCTTTTCAATTTCTGTCCGATAACGTTGAGCCATGCAACCTACTACTATTAAAGCTTGACATTCGCCATGGTTTTTATACTCTACAAGTTCCAATACAAGGTCAATACTTTCCTGTACAGCATCACGTATAAACCCGCAGGTGTTTACTATTATTGCTGTTGCATCTGCAGGGTCAGGCACTACGTCATACCCTGCGTTACGCAAGGTTCCTATCATAACTTCTCCATCTACACGGTTTTTGTCACAGCCGAGAGATACTAAATATACGTTAGACATTTTTGCCTCCGCATTCGGCTCCAAAACTAGGTGCGATGTGATTTTCGTTACGTTGCTGCTGCCAAGCGCTTACGCAATTTTCTAGCAGCATTGCTACTGTCATAGGCCCAACGCCGCCGGGAACAGGTGTAATATGCGACACTTTTTCAAAAACATTGTCGTAATCAACATCGCCGCATAACTTACCGTTTTCACGATTTATGCCTACGTCAATTACAACTGCACCAGATTTTACAAAATCCGCAGTGATAAGTTTTGCCTTGCCAACCGCCGCAATAAGAATGTCTGCCTGGCTGCAAACTTGAGCTAAATTTTGTGTTTTGCTATGGCAAATTGTAACGGTTACGTTTTCATTGAGTAACATAAATGCCAGAGGCTTTCCTACAATATCGCTGCGACCTATAATTACGGCATGTTTGCCGGATATATCAATTGATTCTTGTTTTAGTAATTCAATAATTCCACCGGGTGTGCACGGTAAAAACTGTGCCTGTCCTATTGCCACTAGCCCTAAATTGTATGGATGTAAGCAGTCTACATCTTTCTTAGGGTCAACGGCGGAAACAATTGTATTTTTATCTATTCCCCTGGGGAATGGTTGCTGAACCAGTATACCATTTACGGTTGCGTCATTATTTAGGGTGTTAATCAGATTTAAAATTTCTTGCTGGGAAGCAATTGCCGGTAGTGTGTGTAGAGTCGAGTGTATACCGACTTCTGCGCAGGCTTTTTGTTTGTTGCGGATATATACTTGTGATGCCGCATCATCGCCAACCAGTACCACTGCCATATGTGGTTTTGGCATATAATCTTTAATGCGGGCTTTAATTTTTGCTCTCATTTGTGAAGCATATACTATGCCATTTATTTTATCCGCCATAAATTTCACCATATTCCTCACGTGTAATGGTTACTTTGCGTGGTTTTACGCCATCTTCCGGGCCAACAATGCCGCGCATTTCTAAGTCGTCCATTAGGCGGGACGCCCGGTTGTAGCCAATACGGAACTGTCTTTGCAGCATACTTGTGGAGGCCTTGCCTTTTGTAAGTAAGAAGTCAACCGCATCGTGGAAAAATTCATCTACCGGGCCATCAACTTTTGTTTTGCCGGGCATGGTTATTTGCTGAATCATTTCTGTTGTATGCTCTACCGGTGCTTGGGCTTTTAAAAATGCAACTAAATTTTCAACTTCGCCGTCAGATATGAATCCGCCTTGTACGCGAATTGGCTTGTTTTGTCCGCGTGGTAAAAATAACATATCGCCTCGCCCTAAAAGCTTTTCCGCACCTTGCATATCCAAAACTGTGCGGCTGTCTGTGCCGGATGAAACCGCAAATGCCAGGCGAGATGGTATATTGGCCTTAATAAGCCCCGTAATAACATCAACAGAAGGGCGCTGTGTTGCTACAATTAAGTGAATGCCTGCCGCACGTGCTTTTTGCGCAAGGCGGCAAATGGCTTCCTCTACTTCGCCTTTTGCTGTCATCATAAGGTCGGCTAATTCGTCAATTATAATAACTATTTGTGGTAATGGCTGTTGGCCGTTTGTAGATAAACTTTGGTTGTATCCTTTTAAGTCTCTGCAGCCGGTTTCTGCAAAGGAATTGTAGCGGCTTTCCATTTCTTGCACTGCCCAGTTTAATGCGCCGGAGGCTTTTTTAGGATCGGTAACAACAGGAATTAGCAAGTGGGGAATGCCGTTGTACACACTAAGCTCTACAACTTTAGGGTCTATCATTAATAGTTTAACCTCGTCGGGGCGGGCCTTATACAATACGCTTGCAATTAACGTGTTTATACATACACTTTTACCTGCGCCCGTTGCACCGGCAATAAGCAAGTGAGGCATGTCTGCAACGTCTGCAACTACTGGGTTGCCGGCAATGTCTTTACCTACGGCAAATGCGAGTTTAGATTTGAAATTACTAAAGCGATCGTTTTCAATTATCTCTCTGAGGAAAACACCTTGAGGGTCTTTGTTTGGAATTTCGATACCCACGGCAGATTTGCCTGGAATAGGTGCTTCGATACGAATACCCTGTGCGGCAAGGCTAAGAGCCAAATCGTTAGAAAGATTGGCGATTGAACTTACCTTAACCCCCGGCCCTGGCGCAAGATCGTAGCGGGTAACTGTTGGGCCTACGCTTACTTCAACCACTCGGGCTTCTATACGAAAACTGCGCAGTGTTTCTTCTAATATGCGTGAATTTTCCATAACCTGTGTGCGTGATTCTGCACCGATATGGGATTTCTCGTTTTTAGTTAGCAAGTCTAGGGATGGAAGTACAAAGTTTTCATAGGTTGGTTCAGCTGGTTTTTGCGGTGGGGTAGGGATAGTGGTGGATGAGGGTATGTGTGCGTATTCATCGTATTCTACTGGGGTGCCTTCGTAATTATAGTCGTATGCAGGTGTTGCTGTTGGATTATCATCTACTAAGCCGCGTACTACAAGTGGAGAGGTATCTTCACTGTAATCAGCGACGGTATCGTTGTCTTCTAGTGAATAGTCTTCTTCATGTTGGGAATAATCTTCATGGGATGTGTGCACTGGGGTTACAGAATATCCATGGGGCGTTGCGGTTTGTCCGGTTGTGCGCAGGCGGGCTATATGCAGCGTTTCGGAATCTGCCTGCATTGGTTCGCTTTGAGAATACCGGCCCCGGGACTCAAATGTTTCTAATGCTTCTGGCGCATATTCTTGGGCATGTGGGCTGTTATCACGCAAATCCGTATGTGTATTAATGATAGGCATTGTTGGTTCTCGTCTTGTTTCATCTTCAAAGGCCAAAACACCAGAATCGTTCATGTGTTTTCGCGTCTTGCCTGTGCGTAGAAATGGCGCAATTTCGCCACGTGCTTTGGCATTTGCATTATCTAGCTCTTCTTGTACCAGCAAAACTTTGTAGTCCGTTTCTCTTGATGGGCTTTTTGCATCAATGCTAATTAAGTCAGCTCTTTTGCCATCACGCTTATCACCTTTATGGTGTTTGGGCAAGGACTTTATGCTGCTAGTTTTTTTAGGCTTGAGAATTTCTGAGGTATTGTCTATTTCTTCATCTTCGTCATCATACTCATCGTATTCGTCATAATTTGTGTTTCTTTTTTCATCATAATAATTACGCGCAGTATCTACACCCCGTTCAACAAAACTTACAAAAGAACGTCCTGTAATATGCACTAGTAAAATGAGTATCGCAGCACTAAAAAGAATGACTGCGCCAACGCGGCCAATAACAAAGCTAACTAAATTGCCTAAAATGGCACCCATTACACCGCCGCTAGCAAAACTTGAATTACGATATACTTCGTTTAAATATTCGAAGGCTGTGTAATAATTTTCGCCAATAGGGGATAATATAATATGTAACCATGCCAAAATAAGCCAGACCAATATAGAACTGCGAATAATTGGCAGGCGAATTTGTTTAGAAATTAAAACCATTACAGCAAAGCAAATTAATCCTAAAGGAAGCAATGCCCCGCCAAAACCCAAAAGGCCTAGAAGTATGTTGCGAAAAAAAGGCCCAACAACTCCAATGGCACCCGGTATAAACACGGCAACAGATAATAAAATCCCAATCGCACCGACGCCTAGGTATTTGGCTTCTTTTGTTATTGCCGGTGTGCTGCTGACCGCACGCTTATCTGACCGTTTGGTTTTACCTGTATTTCTTGGCATAAATAACACCTTCACTATGACATATTCTTAGATATTAAAAGTATATCACCAAAAATAAATCAGGGCAAATTTTTATGTAAAGTGGGGGGTGCTTATTGTAATCTTCATTTGGCTCGGTGAGGCACTTCACAAAAACTTTGGAGTGGATAAACTATAACTGGCAGTTTTAAGACAAGGAGGTCTCTACTTTGGATAGAGGAAGAACACGCGCAGCAAAGACCCGACTAGACGCAATAGTGGGTAAAAACATTAAGACCGAACGAGAGCTTAGGAAAATGACAAGGGACGAGCTTGCGGAAATTATTGATCTAACAGTTTCGCATCTTGGATTAATTGAACGTGGTGAGCGAGGCGCGACACCTGTAACTTTGGAGAAAGTGGTAAGCACATTTGGAATTTCCATTGACAGTCTCTTTACCGAGCCTGGCAAACCTGCACCTGCAGATGCAAAAACTAAAAAAGCAATCGGGTCCTATCACAAAAAAGTATCTGCTTTAATTACCCATTTAGGGGAGCCGGAACTGGAGCTTTTGGCTCATACGATTAAGGGTATTATTGCAACACGCCGCCAAGATTTGCAAACTAAAAAAATTGACGATATATTTAACGAGAATGGTTGATCCTTTAGTTTTATCAGATATTGACGAAAACGTTGCAAAACTTTTGGGATATGAGTATTCAAATAAATATCAGACACTACCCATAAGGCTCGCGCAAGAGCATTTATGGGTAGCTGTCGTTGATCCTGAAAACTCAGATCTTTTAGCAAAGCTATCACACCTAACCGGCCGTTTTATTGTACCGGTAAAAGCAAGGGCCGAGGATATTAGCTTATACATAAACCAACTTTTATCTGCAGATGCAATTAGTACGATTGCATCTCAATTTTTAGTAGACCAGCAATTGGGGCAGCGGGCAGACATACAAAGTCCTGAACTCTTGGACGAAATTTCTGCGGCACCTGCAGTGCGCCTTATAGACTCGCTTATAGAAACGAGCATAATAAGCCGTGCGAGTGACATACATGTGGAACCGCTGAGTGACAGTTTGAGAACCCGTTACCGTATAGATGGGCATTTGCGTACGCACACCCATGTAAATGTATCACTGCTGCCAAATGTAATTTCGCGCCTAAAAATTATGGGCGGAATGGATATTTCCGAAAAGCGCCGTCCCCAAGATGGCCGTTTTACAATGGGCTTGAGGGGAGAAAAAATTGAATTTAGGATTAGTACCCTGCCAACAGTGTTTGGAGAAAAGGCTGCCATTCGTCTATTGTATGGACAAGCTGGACGGCTTGAAAAGACGGAACTTGGCTTTTTCCCAGATGACTTAGCAAATCTTACACTGCTTTTTAATCGACCATATGGTGCAATTATTATGACAGGCCCAACAGGCAGCGGAAAATCTACAACACTGAACAGCTTTTTATATGAGTTAAATCATGAGAATAGAAACATAGTTACTGTAGAAGATCCTGTTGAAAACCCAATACAGGGAATAAACCACGTAAATGTAGAACGCTCTGCCGGAGTTAACTTTGCTAGTGCGCTCAGGCATATTTTGCGCCAAGACCCAGACATTGTGATGATTGGCGAAATACGAGACGAGGAAACGGCTCGCATAGCCATTCAGGCGGCAACCACAGGCCATTTGGTGTTAAGTACACTACATACTAACGACGCGGCCGGTGTGATAGAGCGACTGGTAGACATGGGGATAGAATCTTACTTGGCATCCTCTGCACTGGGGGGCGTAATATCCCAAAGACTGGTGCGCCGAATATGTAAGCATTGCGCAGAAGCCATAACAATAACCGACGACTACGCAAAATTTTTAGGAATTGCTAACAGCGCAATTGTATATGAGGGCAGGGGCTGTGATCATTGTGAGGGTACTGGTTACAAAGGCCGTTTAGCCGTGTATGAGTACATTGTTATAGACGAAAGCATATCACGTAGTATAAGTGCCCGCCCATATGAATTTGCTACTCAAATACGCAAATTGGGCAACTTTAAGAAAAATGCTCTGCGTCATGTTTTGGCAGGTAATACTACTGTAGATGAGGTTATTAAGATATTGTAGGTTTGTTATGGGAGATGTAAATTTTCAGTTGGTGGGATTTTGGGACCAACTAAAATTATTCGTCTTTTGTTAGCCATACGCCAAAAAAATCACCTTTTACCATGCGCGCGGCGGATGCGGTTATTTCAGTTAGCATAATCTCCCTGTTGTATCTGGTGATGCCAATGCGGTCCTTTGGCAAAGCTTGTACTTGCTGACACCATGTTTCCATTTCTGAAAGGCAGGGTACTGTACCGTTGCCGCTTCCACCGGCGGCGGCGATCATGTCAACTGGCTTGTTTTTTGCTGCACTGCCCATGTTTTCGTTAAATACTTCTAAACGCCGAAAGCGGTCTAAGAAGTACTGCATTTGTTCACTAGGCTGGCCAAAATACACAGGTGAAATCAGGACGAGTCCTTTTGCGGCACGGATTTTTACTTGTAAATCTGCCATGATATCCTTGATAACACATACTGCTGTGCCAAAGCAAGTGCCCCAACCTTTATCAATGCCGCCAAAAACATCCTTGCTAGTGCCGCAGAGTATGCACGGTTTTAGCTTTGCCGCACAAATGTCAATGATTTCGGCCTCGCCACCTGCACTAATGATGCCATCGTAAGCAGCTTTGCCACAAGCTGTTGTAAGTCCGTTTGTGTTCGGACTGGCTGTGATAATAATGTACATAAAAAATCATCCTTCCTCCGCAAAACAATACCATATCATGTATGCAATATCAATAAACCGGTATGCCTATTGTAAAATTTATGATATTATTGGCGAAACATTTCACATAGCAGTTCTATTTTAGAAAGGCCTAGTTATACAGAGGGAAGGTGCTATAAGGTGCGCATGATTGTAAGGGATATGATCGAAACGGACGTTGCCGCCTTGGCAGAAGAATTTGAGAAGCAAGGCTGGCAAGATAAATCTGTAGCGCAGTTTGCACGTTATCTGTCCGAGCATGTAAGCGGTAAGCGACATGTTTTTGTTGCTGCGTTTAAGGATCGTGTTGCGGGTTATGTGACGCTCTTGCCTAATGATACTGCTGGCCCTTTTGCGAATAAAAACATCCCAACAGTATGTGATTTTAACGTATTGATAAAATACCGGCGGCAGGGTGTAGGCGCAGCTTTAATGGATGCGGCAGAAAATTTGGCTAGGCAAACGTCAGATGTAATTTGCCTAGGTGTAGGGTTGTATACAGATTACGGTGCGGCCCAAAGGATGTATGTGAAGCGCGGGTATATCCCAGATGGAAGCGGTGTGTGGCATCAAAATAGGAATTTGCCGCCTTATGAGTCGTGTGTTAATGATGATGATTTAATTTTGTATATGAGTAAGGAGTTATAATTACGAAAATAAATTCAAGTGGTTGCGGAGCGCATCCACTTGAAATAATCCTTTTATGTTTGGGCTGGTGATAGGAGGTAAATATGCAGCAATTAGTGGAGGATTTTATAAGCAAGTATAATTTGCAAACAAATGAACATACGCGATACATTGATTTAATTTCCGAAATAGGCGAATTGGGGAAGGAAATCATAAAATCTACAAATTACGGTAAGCGTGAATACGCGCAAACACCTGAAACTAATCAAGAGATCGGTGATTGTCTGTTTTCTTTGCTTGCATTATGCTGCGCAATGAATATAAGCGCGGAAGATGCATTGGAAAAGGTCATTTTAAAGTACGAGACACGCTTTCATAAAAAGGGAGATATCGGTTCATGAAAATCGAAATACGAGAAATAAAAGCAGCAGATGAAAAATCTAAAATTTGTAACAGCATTTTGCGGGCATTACCCAACTGGTTTGCTATTGAAGCGTCTATTGTGGACTATGTTGCCGGAGTTGGGGATAATGCATTTTTTTGCGCCTTTGACGGCAGCACGCCGGTGGGTTTTGTATCATTAAAGGTTCACAACCGGTATACGGCAGAAATTTATGTAATGGGGTTGTTGGAAAAATGTCATGGACAAGGTATTGGCCGAAAATTGGTTGAAACCTGTGAAGATTATTGCAGAGCACATGATATGGAGTTTTTTACAGTTAAAACAGTGAGTGACGGCAGTTCGGACAAGTATTACGAAAAAACACGCTTATTTTATGAAGCTATGGGCTTTAAGCCACTGGAAGTGTTTCCGCTATTGTGGGATGAAAATAACCCATGCCTGTTTTTGGCGAAGTATATGGGGAGATAGGAAGGAAAAAATGATGCAAAATCACTTTACGGCTACCGGAGTGGTATTTAACTCGGATGGCAAAGTACTTATGATCAAGCATAAAAAGCTTGGGGTATGGCTGCCACCCGGTGGACATATAGACGAAAACGAGCTGCCTTGCGATGCAGTTGTGCGTGAAATATTTGAAGAAACAGGTGTAAAGGCAAAAGTCATTTCTATTTCGGATGGGATTGGCATTGAGTCAGATGTCCATTGTAAGGAATTGGCCCTTCCGTTTACGATTTTGCTGGAAAATATTGAAGGTACCTGGCAGCATAATCATATAGACTTAGTATATCTTTGCAAGGCAAAGCGGGATAACCTTACTAAAAACGAATTTGAGACGGATGATATTGGGTGGTTTTCGCCGGAAGAGGCTGTAAATCTTGAAACATACGAAAATGTCCGGAAGGCTATAGAGACGGCGTGTAACCATATGAAAAAGAGGATGTGATGTTTTGACAAAAAACGCCTATGCTGCTATCGAGGCCTATATGTTAGCCTGCATGAAGGACGTTGCTCACGATAAGCACCATATTTATAGGGTGCTAAATGTAGCGGTGGATATTGCAGCCCATGAAAAAAGCACAGATATGGACGTACTCATCGCTGCTTGCGTACTGCATGACATTGGGCGAGGGGCCCAAGAGGCAGATCCCAAATTGTGTCATGCTCAAGTGGGCGGCCAAATGGCCTATGATTTTTTGCTAACTCAAAATTGGCAAAAGGAGCAAGCGCTACATGTGCAAGCATGTATTTCTACCCACAGGTACAGAGGGGACAACCTTCCGCAAAGTATAGAGGCAAAAATCCTATTTGATGCAGATAAAATGGATGCTTGTGGTGCAATTGGTATTGCGCGTACATTAATATACGCCGGGCAAATGGATATTCCAATGTATGCTAAAAACGAGGATGGAAATATCCTTACAGAAAAAATGGAAAGTGGTACGCATTCTTTTGTGCAAGAATACAATTTCAAGCTAAAAAAAGTTTATGATACATTTTATACAGTGCATGCAAAAAGTATTGCATCTCAAAGGCAAGAAACCGCCAAAAACTTCTACAATGGATTTATTTCAGAAATTCAAACGAATATTGGAGGACTGTTTATCGATGAAAACTAAAATATTGGCCCATAGGGGGGCATCGGCCTACCGCCCGGAAAATACAATGGAAGCTTTTCGCCTGGGTATAGAACAGGGTGCAGATGGGTTTGAGCTGGATGTTCACCTGTCTAAAGATGGGCATGTTATGGTCGTACATGATTCAACGCTTGAGCGAACATCAGACGGCAAAGGGCGCGTTTGCGATTATGACTTGGCAAGCCTTAAAAAGTTTAACTTTAATAAACTGTTCCCGGACCAACCGCCCTGCGAAGTACCTACGTTAGCAGAGATTTACGTATTGGTTGCAGATACTTCTCTTATGATCAATGTGGAGTTGAAAACCACAGAAAATTTTTACCCCCAAATGCCGGCAAAGCTGGTACAATTGGAGCAGGAGTACGGAATGGCTGGGCGGGTAACATATTCGTCTTTTAACCACTACAGTTTGATGGCCATTAGGCAGATGCATCCGATGGCCACAATTGAAGTTTTATATGATTTAGGCTTGGTAGATCCGTGGGTATACGCAAAGCAGGTAAGCGCCAACGCAATTAATCCGCACTATAACATAATTAAAGCATTGCCTGATACGGTTAAGCGCTGCCATGAAAACGGCATCAATGTGAATGTATGGACAGTAGATAACCCGGTGGATATCGGGCTAATGCTTAAATTGGGTGTGAATTCTGTAATAACGAATAAGCCGGATATTGCACTTTCGGTGGCTGATGAACATGTAGTGTAAAGTTGTATGAAAATTATTTGTGTGCAGCTCTATTCTAAAGGAGATAAGTTATGATTAAAGGTCTAACCAAGGATTTAACGAAGGAAGAAAAAAGCTGGATTATGTATGATTGGGCCAGCCAGGGTTATGTTATGATTGTGCACACTGTCATATTTTCGTTATTTTTTATGTATTCGGCGTCACAAGCATTGCAATCTGATGTGGTGGATGTATATGGTGCGAGGGCTACTGCGCAAGCTTTTTTAGGCTTTGCAAACACTGCAGGAACAATTTTAATCGGTATTTTGGCTCCGATTTTGGGTACGCTTTCAGGTTATAAGGGAATAAAAAAGTTGATATTTACCATTTTTGCGTGTATGGGGATACTTGGTACCATCGGCCTTGCGATAGTTCCGGAGCATTTATGGTGGATGTTGTTAGCTGTTTTTGTTGTTGCTTCCGTGGGTTTTTCGGGCAGTAATAAAATTTATGATGCTTTTTTAGTGGACGTCTCCAAAAAGGAAAATATGAATAAGGTGTCTACATTGGGCTTTGGGTTTGCATATGTAGGAGGCGCTTTGCCTTTTATGTTAAGCATTCCATTTATTATTTTAGTGCAGTTTGGAGCAATTGATATAGCTATCGTTACGGCATATCGGATTTCTTTTTGGATAGCTGCAATTTGGTGGATTATTTTTAGCATTCCAATGTTTAAAAATGTTAAGCAGCAAATTGGAGTAGATAAAGAGGAACGGTATGTGCGTAAAAGTTTTATTAGAGTTTGGACAACATTTTTGGACATAAAACAACATAAGCATATTTTGATATTTTTGATTGCGTTTTTTCTGTATAGCGATGGACTTGGCTCTATTATACGGATGTCGACAATTTTTGGGGCGGCTATTGGTGTTTCAGATATTTCCCTTATAATAATATTGCTGGTAACACAGTTTGTGGCTTTCCCAAGTGCTATTATTTATGGGAAAATGTCGGAGCGGGTTGGCGCGAAGAGAATGATTTACTTTGGCATTGGTACTTACTGCATCATTTGTTTGATTGCACTGCTTATGAACCCTGCTAGAGATACAAGATTTCTAACAGCTTTGTTTTGGATTTTGGCCATGCTTGTAGGTACTGCTCAAGGGGGTGTACAAGCCCTTAGCCGTTCGTATTTTGGCCGGATTATTCCCAAAGAAAAATCCAATGAATATTTTGGATTTTATAATATTTTTGGGCGCTTTGCTTCTATGCTTGGAACTACCTTTCTTGGGTGGATTACCCTTGCTACGGGACAGCCCCATTATGGAGTTGGCGTGATTTTGGTGTTGTTTGTTGCAGCTGCAATTATATTTAGACATGCACCGGATGATAGAACGTTAGTGGAAGTTGAATAATTATATATAAATTCAGGAGGAAATTAGATGCAAAAACCTAACAAAAACTTAGCAGAGTCGCTTAAGGGCGGCGTAATAATGGATGTATCTACACCTGCACAAACTAAAATTGCCCAAGAAGCAGGGGCATGTGCTGTAATGGCATTAGAACGTATTCCGGCAGATATTCGTGCGGCGGGGGGTGTTTCTCGTGCAAGCGATCCCAAAATGGTGAAGGGTATTCAGGCCATTGCAACAGTGCCTGTAATGGCGAAGGTTCGTATTGGACATTTTGTGGAAGCACAGGTGCTGCAGGCCATTGGAATAGACTATATTGACGAAAGTGAAGTGCTTTCACCTGCGGACGATGTTTTTCAAATTGATAAAACTACTTTTGACGTGCCATTTGTGTGCGGTGCAAAAGATTTGGGCGAGGCACTAAGGCGAATACAAGAAGGCGCGATGATGATACGTACAAAAGGCGAGCCAGGTACGGGTGATGTGGTACAAGCTGTGCGCCATATGCGCAAAATGATGGGCGATATTCGCGCACTTACGGTCATGTCTAAGGATGAGCTTTACAATGCAGCAAAAGAACTGGCTGTGCCTTACGAGCTTGTAAAATATGTTGCCGAAAATGGCAAGTTGCCTGTGCCAATGTTTTCTGCAGGAGGGGTGGCTACCCCGGCAGATGCAGCACTTATGATGCAACTGGGTGCAGAAGGTGTTTTTGTCGGTTCTGGCATATTTAAATCTGGTGACCCTGCTAAGCGCGCAACGGCAATCGTTCAAGCAGTTAAAAATTACCGAGACGCAAAACTTATTGCAGAAATATCTGAAGATATTGGTGAGGCAATGGTTGGCATTAATGAGCAGGAAATAGAGCTGCTAATGGCAGAGCGAGGAAAATAGTAATTAGGAATATTGATTTCTCTTAAAAAATGCAACTGGTCCGAAAATCGGATCAGTTGCATTTTTTTGGTTTTGGTAGTTTTGTAACAATTTTATTTGCGAGTGGAATCAAGCCACTTAATGGCGGCATCTGCTACGGTTTTTAAATTTTCTGGCTTAAAAGGTGTAGGCAGTCCTGCGTCTGTGATAAGGTCTACAAAGGTTTTTGTGCCTGCAAAGCCTGTAAAGCGTACATATTTTTCCCATGCGGCGGCGTGGTTTTCTTGGGCTTCTGTCCAGAAGCTAAGGGCCATGATTTGTGCTAGGCAATAGTCAATATAGTAAAATGGCATGCCGTATATGTGTAATTGTGATTGCCATCGGCGGCCTTCGCCGTAAAATGGTGTGTCTGTTAAGTCAAGCCATGGACGATATTCACCTTCCAACTTTAGCCATAGGGCATTACGCTCTGCAGGTGTCATGTTTGGATTTTCGTAAATGTGGTGCTGGAATTCGTCCACCATGGTTCCATAGGGTATGAAAAATAGCGCGTTTGCAAGGTGGCTGTGATAGTATCTTTCCGTTTGATTGCCAAAGAAACCCTCCATCCAAGGCCATGTGAAAAATTCCATTGCCATAGAGTGGACTTCTGCTGTTTCGGAAGAGTAGCGTCTGAGGGCAAATGGGTAGATGTCTTTTGCCTTGTAAGAGGCGTATGCGTGGCCGGCTTCATGTGTTAGTACATCGATATCCCCCGAGGTTCCATTAAAGTTGGCAAATATGAAGGGGGCTTTGTGTATAGGAATGGTGGCGCAGTATCCGCCTGCAGCCTTACCTGGGCGGGTTAACACGTCGAAGAGTTCATTTTCTAGCATAAAGTCTATAAACTTGGCAGTTTCCGGGGATAGTTCGTGATACATTTTTTTACCGTG
>Ga0123352_10008880_pt1 | contig 15671 bp, 13 predicted proteins | sample TergutLab28metaG_FD_89700 | JGI IMG/M metagenome (GOLD analysis project Ga0123352, IMG submission 89700) | Labiotermes labralis P1 segment gut microbial communities from Petit-Saut dam, French Guiana - Lab288 P1 | ecosystem: Host-associated > Arthropoda: Insects > Digestive system > Gut ... | reverse complement strand
ATGAAGATAGCGCGGTGGGTCTCGCATGTACGTTTGTTTATGATTGTGGCTGATATGGGGGGGGGGGGGGGGGTTACCAGCTCTCGGGCCTTCACCCCATCGTGTTCTTTCTACCAGCGTTCAGGTCCCAGCAACTTCCACTAACATAAGGAAACCGGAGCACCTTGACCACCGCTGATCTACATTTTAACCGTTCTCAAGGACTGCTTAATCATTTCGTCTCCTTGCCCAACACGCAGACGAATTTTTGTCTCTTTATGTAAGTGGGGGGGGGGGTTACCAGCATGACGGCGAAGTTACGCATTACTTGTTGCTATTGTCCAACCACCCACACTCGTGATGCAAGGCTTGAAGCTGGACGGTTACATGCAGATGGAAACGGATTTTGAGTGGAACTTAATTTCGTGTCGCCAAATTATTGAAAGACCTTCTTTATGAGCCACAAAACCCGCAGCAATTCAAATGTTATCTCTGGAATCATTCAGTGTTTGGACTTTGCCCTTTGTACCCGTGTTTAAAAAATAAATACAAACGGTGCTGAGGGGAGAGTACGGGTCCCCGTCTTCAGGCAAAAGAGTGAGAGAACTGGGGGCCCGATATTGGGCCCAACATTAGACCCAAATGAGTTTTCGTTTCCCTCGCTCTTTTGCTTGATGATGATGACCGACCTTGTCCCCGCAACACTGGGTTCTGATTTTTAATTTAAAACAGGGCTGATGTAGGAAGTCCAAAGAATCTGCGACCCCTAACTGATATGCCATCGTTATGAACCTATGGAAATTTTTTTGTTTCGATGTACGGCCACTGTTTGCCATCAGCCACTTAGCTGTCAACGTTAAGGTAAAGTTGTCCTGAGCTTAATTCATCATATGGGGAAGTGGAGGTACGTCTTCAAAGTGAACATTATTAACCTCAGCACTTGACGATGGTCAGCGTCACGCCCATGCCGTTTTACGCCCGGGTGAAATAATAAATCGGAGAAGATGCTGTACAGAATCCGCCGCTGTCTTCTGTAAGGTATTATAACACATAGAGACGCTATAAATATTCAACAAAACCAAAATATATCCGGTAGACGTTTTAAACGGGTGCCGTTTGAAACATATGCGACATGCAGAAGCTCGGGCGATCCGGTTCGATTTCATTTCTCAACACAATATAAGAAAAGGTGTGTCTTGCAAAACCATTCGAATCAGAACATTTGGTTTAAGTTGCCTGTTGTCTGAAAGAGGGACGGGGGGGGGGGGGGGTTTCGACATTCCGTTTAGGCCTTTAAATGGTCAATGCATCCGACAGTCCAATAAAGCGACCCACTCACCCACTTCAGAGTCAACAGTATTTCCTTAAAAGCTTACAGCAGCTCCGTTGGTCAAGCAATTCCCCGCTTTTGTTGAATCCGAATATGACTGTGTTCACAAGCATTCGCCACTAGAGCTAATTCCTCAGCCACTTCGATCCTGCCCAAACCTCACATAATATTTTTCTAATATAAATTTTAACAAAGTTCTACCGACTACATTTAGGTCTCTCAAGTGACCTCTTGCAGTTCATGTCTTCCGACCAAAATAACCTAAGTATCGTCTTTCCCTTCCCTCTGCATGTACCATCCACCCCATGTTAATCAATGTGATTATCCCAATAATATTAGCAGAAAAATTTATTATGTTATGTTGTCCAATTCCATTAAGCGCATAGTGCCATTGTTAGCCTATGTCCGTACGAAATGCCCAGATTCAACATTACGAAATATCTGAAACTATGAAATCAACGTTAAATAACAATTCGATTTCATTCCTTACATCTAAAGGATTCTGTTCTCGTTACACTTTACCAACACACTGCATCTGGTTGAATATTAAATATGGACTCCACGCCCAACACTCTGTACATACGTTATATTTCATCGGGCATTAAAATGGCCTAGGGCTGCAGAATGCATGGTAAAGGTACGTCTATCCATGTGCACGCCACGAAGCCACGTGGGAGTGGAGGTACAGTTCCACTCATTCTTAACCTCGGCACTATATGAAGGCGAGTGGTCAGCTTCGCGCCCCAGCCGCTTCTTCACCAGGAAAACAGCCCCGGTACCCAGTGTAAATCGTAGTGAAATGACATTTCGGAGAAGAGATAAAGCTCGTGCGATGTTGAGAATCGAACATGACTCCTGGGTTGTCCAACTTGCAGCCTGTCATTATACCGACTGAGCTATCCCGGCTGCTTCAGGAATGCCATCGAGAAAAAACATATGATTTCTACCGTGCATATTGGTAACTTGGAGACGATGGGAGATAACATTTAAATGCTTCTGTCACAAACCGCATTTCTGGCCGGCCGATAACCTCTTTAATTAACCACGACCGGGAGGAAACACGGTTTCGTGTCACTAATTTATGAACATGGAATTTCAACATGAAAGAAAAAGTTGACCCCGTGCCAAAGTACCGCGATTGGCAGACGTTAAAGGAGATCTGCCGGAACGTTTTACGTTTTCTTCACTGCACTACTAAAAACAGGTGGTCAGCTCCACGCTCCAGCCTCATGAATTGAACTGAATTACTGCTGACACTCAGACACAAGAACTGAGCTTAGCTAGGCCCAAACGTCGGTGTGGACATGATGGCTAACAAAACATGTACGGATTTGCGTCAATAGTAGTTCAAATGTTCATCGCACTCATATTGCGTCACTGTTGAGCACCTTGAAACAACTTTTTATAGCTTCACATTTCGAATGGAATGTTTCTTTAGCGTGTATTTACATGAAAGTTGTAACACTGACACAAGAGTGGTTTCAAATTACAACATTAATTTCACGTGGTTAATCTCTTTCAGGAATTAATCTATCGTCCTGTGCCCTAAACAATCCAGACCCAAGTCGACACAACGGAAGTCCGTTTTGTGGCTCAACAATTTTCTGCAAAACACAGCAAACACGATAAAACAGAAAAATACCTCTACTGCTTTATTTCCACCTCCATATTATTCCTCCATATTCTCATCTTATTCTTTTCAGCCTCCTCTTTCTCCTCATTCATCCGATTCGCGCAGCTCTGTTCTCAGGACCTCAGAAAGTTAATTTCTCTGACGGCCAACAAGTTATGCATGCGTAATTTCATGTTTCCGTCGAGAAGTAGATAAGAACTGCGCTCTTCTGGCCAATTACGGGGCAAGCAGTGGTAACTCCTTACCGACGTTTCGGGACAACCTATCCGTCCTACCTTCAACGGTAAAAAATCCGGGGCTGTCAGGTTGTCCCGAAACGCCATAGGCCAGAAGAGCGCAGTTCTCAAGATCCGCATGGTTTAGTTCAGTTTCGATCCACAGGCTTCTGGTGTACCTGTGATGAACTTTAACGCGCCTCATTTCGAATGAATTTCCTTTTGGAACTGGCGTGCAAATGACCACTAGCATCCACCCAGGGCCCACATACCTCCCCCGCCCCCAAGGCGCAACACCCCCTAGTGAGCCAGGGCATTGTCAATATCGAGGCTTCATGATCACATTCAGACGCACCACATTCAGTAGAGCTCCTCCGGACGAGCGATCAGCCCCATGCGGACACCTCTACCTGACAACACACAACATTGACAGGAGACAGACATCCATACAACCGGCGGTAGTCGAACCCGCAATCCCAGCAAGCGAGCGGCCGCAGATCGACGCCTTAGACCGCGCGGCCACTAGGAACGGCACAACTTTACCTTTGCCTGATCAAACTCTTGTTATCAGTTAAATAAGGCGGATACGGCTTCTGAGTATCAACTCCGATGACGACAATGAACCACTGTTTCACGCATTCCTAACCTCGACATTACGGTGGTGACCAGCTTCAAGGTCGCGACGTTTTAACCCTGGTACCCACTGGATAAGAGGCTGGTTGGGTCCCAGAGCCGGTCCAGAAGCGGTGGAAGAAAAAAGGACGCTGTTCCTGCCCAGAATCGAGCCGGCTGTCCTGTCCCATGCTACAAAACTAGGTGGTGTCGGTAAAAACCACTACTTATATCCAACGATTGCAGTTACTCCAAAATATTTTGGAGCTGCAACTGGACTGTGATGAAAGAACCTCAATCAAAGGAGGACCGAATTAGACATGTGCACTGCACACGTCAGAAATGGAATTGGTATGATCGCATGGTTCCCGAACCAGTCGAAACCACTGACTTGTTCGGTAGTCCAAATATGTCACGACAAATATGCCAATTGCAGGGTGTTGTAAAGGTCGACAATAGCTCACCCGGCTGCTGTCCGACTGAAATAATGTAATTGTTCCACATGAGACCTTCAACTTTAGTATTCCGACAACAACCAGCAGCTGCAGGGCGTTTGACATTTGCGCCGGAGCAAAACGACAGCACAGATTCTGAAGGAACAGAGTGGGAACAGAGTGCACTAGAGCAGTTACATCACACGACGCGCACACTGGGGGGAAAAAAGGAAAAACACCTAGTTTCAAGAAATTCGTTTCACGCAACTTTAAAATAAAGTTGCATGAAACTAGCTGTTTGAAGCCAGTTTCTTCAACGACATTTCGATGCAAGGATTAAGATGGTGAATCTGTGTGCACGCCCAAGAAATTTGTATCAGGGACACTAATGATTCGTGGTAATTTGATACTGCTACTTCAACTAAACAAGTCACGTAGTGTGCATCGCTGGAATGGAAGGGATATGGAAGGAAGAAGCTCTGACCTGTTTCACGGTACGTCTGCTTACTATATTAGCAGCTGTCAGGAAAAATACAGACCCACATAAATAATCGCAAGGTAAACGTGTCTCCGGGTCCAATCATGAACGCAGGACATCCGAACACGTAGCAGGAATGCCAACCATTCGACAGTGGCATGATGAATCAGAAACGGAAGTTGAGGCGCATTTTTCAGTCGCATTCGCAAAATTGCGAAGTGCGACTATTAGCTTCGTCATATCTGTGTAATTTCAAGCTTCCGCCGCGAAGGAGACGAGAACTGCGCTCTTCTGGGCTATTACGCAGCAAGTACTGGTAATTTCTTACCGACGTTTCGAGGCAACCTATCGTGCCATCTTCAAGGGTCCAGAATCAGAAGAGCGCAGTTTTCCCCCTTTTCCCGTCCACATAGAACAACTCGGCTCCCACTGGACGGATTTTCATGGAATTTGATATTTGAATATTTTTCGAAAATCTGTCAAAAAAATTCAAGTTTCATTCATATCTGAAACGAAGAGCTGGTACATTATACGATCTATTTAAAGCAGCAACAATAATAATAATAATAATAATAATAATCTCGCTGAATTCTCCTCAGAATGAGAAATGTTGCAGACAAGTTGTAAGGAAATTACAACATATTTTATGTTCCTGAGGATCTATTTAAAGCAGTAATAATAATAATAGATAATAATAATAATAATAATAATCTCCCTGAATTCTCCTTAGAATGAGAAATGTTGCAGACAAAGGTTGTAAGGAAATTACAACATATTTTATGTTCCAAACCAAAATCTTGTCGTTTATGAGACAATGTGGAAAAATATGACAGAGCCAGACATACCATAGTTGGGAGCACAATACGACGCAGAAGAGTTGTGATTTTCATGCTGGGTAGTTGAGGCAAGAACACAGACACAAACTCACAACGTTTAATACTTATTATTGCTAACAGCAGCATGAAATATTTCGCAGATCGACAACGGTGCATTTCCATGGCAACGGTAATACTGGACACTTTGATAGTGTTTACAGCTACATCTATGACAATAACAATTAAAAGGAGCGTATTGTTGCGTTTCCATGGCAACAACGGTTACGCGAACGCATCACAATGTAACGTTGTACGTACAGTGTCCATCTCGTTGGGAATGGAAAAATGAGGGCAGTTTGGAGGGAGGGGAATCACGAAGCCCCCCAACACATATTCAAACCAACAGCAAATAACACTGGACACTGACCCTTAAAGTAAGGGACTACTAACGGCGGCAACAAAAACCCAGTGACAGAGCGCAATGTCAAAGAACGAAGATAACTTCACCGTTTCGAAAGCCTGCAAACTCGCAAAGCACGGAAGGTTCAAATCATGTCTCTCACATGGCAGCGTTAAACAACCAAACTTTATAACTGTTTAGTTTATCTAGCAATGCTTCCTCAACTACACCGGGTCATCTTTAGGGCATCTTACATCGTCTTGCGGGAAATACGTGTACGTTGTCCTTCAGTCACCGTCGTCACCTACGTGTCACGTCAGACGTATGACAATTTGCAGTGATGGTAGATCGATTGCTGGGGTGACCCAACAGCAATCATTTTCTGCGCTACTATATAGGATTTCCTAAAATATTTTCAAAAGTTGGGTTTACAAGTTATAAATACGGGCCTGTACTGAGAAGCATAATTTACTGAAAGTGAAATGAGTTAATTATAAATTAATTTACAATATTCACACAATAAAACCAACGAGGACTACAAACAAAACGCTAGTTTTGATAGGATATACGTACGCGTATATAAAATTGATATACGTTATACTGTGTGCGGGTACACAACCCTGAACTCCGACCTCCTACAAGACGGTGATAAAAACTATTTTTCAGAATTAAGAATATGAACAATTATATGATATAAATTTAGTTTCAACTAGTACGTATATAAACCAGTGTAATACAACCTCATCTGATCGTCCATTTGACATGAGTTCTAGATTAACTCGCAATGTATATAAGTTGACATAAATTTCATTATGGAAGTACCTACGCACTGACAGTTCTTACATGTGTTTTGAAAATATATTCAGTCAATAGATATTAAACTTGGAATTTAAAAAAAACTAGTTTGTAGACAATATGGGATCCCATAATGTGCGCACTCACTAAATGCACCATGTCCATACGTGTATATAAAGTATTGGCCTGAAGACGGTTCGCTAGAACCGAAACACGTAGCCAAACTATGTATTATTGACTATACAATGATGTTGTGTTTGGCTGAATAAATCACATTATGAACAAAGTGGTACAGTTGTGTGCTTTCTTCTGGGTAATTCCGCGGCGTCTGAATTCTATATGCCGACGTTTCGGAACACTCTGTTCCATCTTCATAGGCGGATAGCTACCTATCCGCCTATGAAGATGGAACAGTGTGTTCCTAAACGTCCGCACATAAAATTCAGACGCCGGAGAATTACCCAGAAGAAAGCATACAACATTCAGAACACGGCGAAAGTTTGAAATCAAGAGAAATGCTATATTCCTCAAATCTCCTTCTCCCCTCACTTTGCATCCTAATACGTACTTACGCACCATAGGTCTGGTTATGTGGCTTATTATAAAGTGATTAACAAGACTTGCAACACAATAACTGCACAATTAACGCTTAGTTTCAACGTGTTCATTTGATTAAAGTTGTACTACAAGCAATAACAAAGAGGCAAACACGACTGACTGCTCGCGCCGAGGGAAAGTGGTGTCAGATACGAAGCATCCAGCATATAGTGTTAATGCTTACAGTAAAGGCTCAAGAATCAGCTTAAGTCCGCCCTTTCTTTGTGCGCAAACCTCAGGAACTGGCAATACGAAAAGGGTTGGTCTCCAGTTACTAATGGCTTACATCAACCCCACACCAACAAATAGGTTAAACCCCCCTATCATTGCGTACTGTGTGAAAATAAAAAGCATTGTGGTGGTACGTAGTAGTCATTAGTAAATGTTTCTGTGTATGTAGGTAGGTTTCACCCTTTTTATGGGCCACGAAGGCCCTTAGGGTGAGTAGAGGTATAGTTGTACTCTTTCTAGGACCTCGGCACTAGATGAGGTGGGGGGTCAGCCCCACGCCCCAGCCACCTCGACTCCCGAGAAAGACCAGGTACCCATTGTACAGGAGGCTGGGTGGGCCCCAGGGTCTGTCTGGACAGGTGTGGAGAATCTCGCCCCGACCGAGATTCGATCCCCGGACCGTCCCGCCCGTACCCAGTCGCTATACCGACTACGCTACCCGGCCAACTTCTGTGTATGTCCAATAGGAAAACATGCACGCCCTGACGAAAAGTCGTGACGTGAGCAAATTACGTCGAAGGAGCTTATAAATGAAGTACAATCGCTATACTTACATGGGAAATTAAAAACACGTGCCTGATGTAAATAATGGCGAAGGTTTTAAGCAATTCCGTAAACAAGTGGAAACTAAACTTAAAATGACATCGCTCCAATAGCAGTAAGATAACACTGACAGGACAGGCAATGTGTACGTATAACGTAACATTGAGGCGCGTTCGCGTAAACATTGTTGCAATGGAAAAGCATTAAGTATTGCACATTCTGAGTGTTTGTTTGTAGCCTTAGGTATCCAGCAAGCAATGTGCGTGTGCCATACTGTCATCTGTGCCCTGCCCCGCTCTACAGTATTTTTCCTCATTATCTCATAAACGGCATGATTTTCGGAGGAAAAAAAAGAAGTTATTGAGCATAAAATGTGTGTGTTTTGATTCTCTCTACAACTTTTATCTGAAACATCTCATTCTAAGAATAATTCAGCAAGATATCACACATGTACATAGGTAGGCTATTCATGTAAGGTACCCGTTGTTCTTGTCAGACTTTAATATAACTTGAATTTTCTTGAAAGATTTTCGAAAAATACTTAAATGTCAAATTTCACCAAAATCCGTCCAGTGGTAGCCGAGTTGTTCCATGCCGACGGACAGACGGACATGACGACGCTAATAGTCGCTTTTAGCAATTGTGCGAAAGCGCCTAAAAATGGTATAGGGATGGGTTCGTCAATGTCGAACAAAACAAAACAAATCCTGCATGGCGCATTCACGCAGGCCATACAGTTCGCTAGAGCAGACATGTCAGTTATTCCTTTACTTGGCGATGATGTATCGACAAATGACGTTTTGTAACGCATAATGGGATGGAATAATGAGAGGCGCGTCATAAATCGCCAAAAACAAAGGAAAGGAAAGGTCATTCATGCGCAGTGGGAATGATTTAACATTTGAAATCGGTAACGGGAACCGCTGGTCACTTTTTGCACCGTATGGTGCCCAGAATTTACACAGCAGGTGATGGAGGCAGAGGGGGGCACTGAACAATGCATGGTGTAAGTAAGTGGCAACAATTAAGATACCCGAAGTTGGAGCACAGGCCTATTAGCGACAGTCTAATTCTCAGGAACAATTGTGAAACGCCCTGCGCTATAATTAACCAGTTTGTTTAATGGATGGTGTGGCAACTACTCCTTTAAGCAGAAGTTGGTCACTGATATCACACAACTGGACGTACAAGGAAATAGTCACGCAATGCGTTCAATACAACCCACATGTAATTTATTTGTCTTTTTATCTCTCCCCAGTTCCCTAGCATACGCATCTTCAAGTCCCATTTCAACCAAAACCAAAGGGTAAAAGTTGACCCTGCCCATGCCATGAAAGCACATAGGGGCAGCAGGGCTCTCCTCTTTCTTAACCTCGGCACTAGATACAGGTGGTCAGCTTAACGCCCCGGTCGCTTTATCCTCATTGAACAGGAGTATGGATGGGCCCCTGGACTGCTAGGACGTTCTGGAGAAAAGACAAATCTCTTGAACCTATCGGTAACCGAACCCCAGACCGTGCAGCTAGTAGCTTACAATTACTGAACTACCCTGGCTCCTCTCCAGCTGATCAAGTCGTCATTCAATACCACCCTCTCAATCGACGCTGCGTAGATTATTAATTCCAAAAAGTGCAGGGCGTTGAGCTAGAATGTCTCCCAGTACAGCTTCCGACATGTGACGTGTTGATTTAAGAAGGTAAAGTGTATCTTATGTTTATTGGACCGTGCATCATTTTTATGGTTGAATAAAGAGAGACCAACTTGATGTCACTTGCTTTATTATTTAATTATTTACTGCTCAACATGTTTCGGATGTTAATACATCCATCCTCAGGTGCTTGCGACTTATTTGATGAGTTATTTCATGGGTTGTATTGTTCTGGTTGGCTGGGGTGGTGTGGTATCCGGATGCAGGCTGAAGCAGTGCTTCAGCCTGCATCCGGATACCACAGCACCCCAGAAAAAACCACAACGTAACACCAACACACATCGAACCAGAACAATACAACCCATGAAATAGCTCATCAAATAAGTCGCAAGCTCCTGAGGATGGATGTATTAACATCCGAAACATGTCGAGCAGTAAATAATGAAATAAAAAAGCAAGTGACATCAAGTTGGTCTCTCTTTATTCAAGGTAAGGTGTTTTTGTGTTTCAGCAAGAAGGTGTCTTAAAAATCTGTGGAGAAATAAAGCGAATAAGCCGCACACACACACACACAAACACACGCGCGCGCGCGCGTCAACGGATAGAGCAAAGGAAGTGAGAAATTCTGAACGCCCTTTGTCATAAGAACCAAACAATCACTGTCACAGTAGAATTTCAAATTTTACGTTGTTGATACCGTGCATTGTGACATAATGATTATAATGGAAAGCCAACCAAATGCACAGCTGCTACAATTTGATTTCATTATGTATCTTCTGCATGTTTCGTGCCCTGAAGGCCCGTCATCAGGAAGTTAGCTGTAATAATACAGGCATTATGGTATAATGTACGTCCGCCACATACGTGGACATACATTATACCATAATGCCTGTATTACTTGACGTTCATTGAGCCGTGCATCGTAATGTTATTCCTATAGAAAAGCCAACTAGATGCACCAATGTATCAAATTTATTTTAGTTTGGAATGACACTCTACATGTTTCGGACGGGTTTTCCGTCCATCATCAGGAGTTCAAGACTGTACATACAGCAACCAAACAGATACTGCTGTCTGCTTGCTAGCAAGCAGTCGGCAGTATCTGTTTGGCATATGCTTGTTGCTGTATGTACAGTCTTGAACTCTTGATGGTGGGCGGAAAGACCTTCCGAAACATGTACAGTTATTCCAAAATAAAATAAATTTGACTTACTGGTGCATCTAGTTGGCTTTACCATAACAATAAAAAAAAACTGTATTATTATAGCTAACTTTCTGATGACGGACCTGCAAGGCTCGCAACAAGTAAAAGATACTTTGTGTAATTAAACTGTAGCAGCTGTGCATTTCGTTGGTTTTACATCGCAATCAGCAAAATTTCAGTATTAAATAAAATCAACTGTTTTTCCTACTGTCGCCTTTATTTATTGTGTACAACACTCCTTTATAGCATAGTGAGGGTGAACCAACAACAGTTCTTTTAAGAATGTCTGCAACAAGTCCCCAACGAAAGCAAACATGACTTCACTCGTCGCAGTTCTTCGGATCGCTCCAGTTTTCTATGGCAGTGTTTGTACTGGGCAAGATACGAATCACAGTTTATGAGTCGCGTTTCCAGCTCCGCCCTTTCAGCAATTTCAGGTGCAATTCAGAGAGGGTGGCGTAACAGGAAAGTCCATGATGCAACAAGTTGAGGTGACTGCTGGTTAAGTACAGGGCCAATCTTGAACACTGGCCTGAGCACTGCAGTAGTCGCGGGATGTCGCGGTGACGGCGGGCTTTCTATGCGATTAAGCTATCGTGCTCTGGTCAGCGATACAAGAAACACCCTGTACGTCTGTATTTAGATTTTTCCCCTAAAATGCAGCACCTCTCATTCTCTACAGTCGGACTGGCCCAAGAAATTTTGCAACACTTTCTACACTTTGGTCGAAATCAACACGGAATGTCTGTGGTTAATTTTGAACATCCCGCTTGCAAACTGCAGCGCCGCGAAGCTATACGTTTTCTCGCGCATGCTCAGAGGATCGTCAAAATGGCGTAATATGGTGATGTGCGTTTTAAGCAACAGGCTACTACTGAATTTCTTGTGGCCACGAAGGAATCAGTAACACACATTCACTAACGTATAGAAATGTTTACGGTGTCAAAGCTGGTGACAAAAGAACAGTTCGTCGTGGTTCTTCACGAACTGTAGGTTCTGAGAAAAGCCAGTCGAAATCTCAGCTACGCGCGTCGTTCTGGCCGGCTAACAATTGAAGATGCAGAAGCAGTGACGTTGGTCGGCAATATGCCACGTGGTCAAACCATTAACTCATATCTCTACATTCAAACTCTTCAAACATAAAGGGCGTTTCAGGAAGAGATGACTCCACAGAAATGTTACTGAAATCCTCCTTCAACAAGACAACGCACGAACACACAAAAGTTTCAAAAACACGGGAAGAATCACGTCTTTCTTCCCCACCCATCACACAGCCCAGATCTTGCTTCCTCTAATCTATAATACCCCTTTGAAGCCCTCAAAGATGCCATCCTTAGGCAAAAGTGTGGGAGTGACGACGATGTTGAAGAAGTGGCTGCGAGTACAAAATTCAAACCGATATAAGAATGTTAGTTTCTCGCTGATGCTGGGTTCTTGAAGGCGATGGAAGGGGGTGTATTAAATTCATGTAGTTATCCCACGAATATGTTAAAAAAATTACACCGTATAATAAATTACTAGCAATAATAATCGTGCTGCAAAACGTTTGGTAAACTTTCGGAAATTCAGACACAATCAGTTTAGGCATCTTGAAAACGAAATATTATTCGATTCCTTTCTCATACATTAAACTCAGCCGAATTTGAGGATTCCATTCTTCTAAGATATGACGCTGTAATCGCTTCTGAGAAATATTTACATGGTCCTGAATGTTAAAATAATAACACATATTGAATGTCAGCACTGCGATCTCTCCGACACTGTCTAGCATCTCAGAATGGTCCGTCGTCAAATTTTCTCTTGAAATAATTGTAATGTTTCCTCTAGATAATGACATTTCATCGCGCATACATAAGCCTAAAATTGTCATTGGCACTTGGTAAAAACAAGCAGACCGTCGTGCAAAATGTGACAGAATGTGAAGGTGTCAGAGGGTCAGTTTAAGTTAGAATACAACAACACCCGGCGGCAAAAGCAGTAAATTGTTTTATGTCATCTGCCCTCTCGTCAAATCATTTGACGCTAGAAGAATTTGAATTGGAAATTCGTGGAAGCAGCTGCATAGCCCAAGTGAAACATGAGAATTTCAGCGTTTGTCACGCTGCTGCAAAATCGTGAGATATGAAGGTAGATGCTTGACGATTTGTGAAGTACGCACAAATAATATGAAAGGGCTTCCACTCAACAACATAGATACGGAACTTTGTAATCCTCAGGCTGCCGACAAAATAAGAGCAGAACAAAACAACGAAAGGAAGGCACGCGGTTCGTCAGGAGATCTCCCAACTGGAACCCAAATTCAGGAAGTTCAGGCACACACGCCTGCCGAAACACGTCCCAGCTCTCACATTATGAATCAGTGAACATCTCTGCTTCAAATGGAATACACTTAATACTCATACCCTACAATTATGTTTTCGATTCTGGCCAGCTTTTGGCGCCTCTTGAACAACAGGACACACAGTTCGGATGGTTAACCGTGCAGGTTCCATTGCGTTTAGTCGCCTCAACGAAGCGGTGGAGGGCGGTAATTTGAGTCGGAAGACGACAAATCCGTGGTGGTGCAATGATTCCAATAGCAACCCAAGGAGTCTTCTGACAGACACGACACGCTTGCAGTGTCCCATACCTACGTGCATTACATCTATCTATGATCTCGTCAAACGGCGGTAAACTTGGCAGCACCATATCTCCGCACGAAGAGGTTTTCGGCAAATGTGCAAAGAACTTGCGTGACTCCATGTAAGCTTAAACACATCAACTGAGTGAACGCACCTACGTTTGGAACACGGTGTATTTGGTCGTTTATTATTATTAGTGGTGGTGGTGGTGGTGGTGGTGGTGGTGGTGGTAGCAGTAGTAGTAGTAGAAGTAGTAGTAGTAGTAGAATTCAATAATTCGCCGCACGTTAGTTACTTGGACCTGTGAGAAGGCCTTTCAGCTGTAGAGGCCAAATAACGTCCTATGAGACCGGTATAGAAAATGAGAGAATTCAGAAGAAAGCCGTCGTGGCTTATCGAGGTAGGCCACCATCCCTTACCGAAATTACACTGATAACTGGCTCTTGGGATACTTTATCGACGCTTGTTCAGCTGTAGACCCTTCACAGTGCCGAATGATAATGCTGATAAATTGTCACATTACCTATTTTAAAATACAGGATATTTAAAAAACAGAGCACCAATTACAAACATTTAAATCTGCAAAGATAATTTAGCTGTAACAAATCAAATACAATTTGGTAGCAGAAAGAACCATCTTTGTTTGTTTCTCTTCCACATGACGTCATTATGACTGAGGTAGTCATAGAGATGTAAAGACTTGTAATCGGCCATACCTTTTTGTTTAAATGAGCAGTAGTATACCAGAATATATTACAATGGCCACGAGAACCACATGACCTGGTTCAAGATTCGAAGCCCGGACGTCCAAAATATGAAGGCACGCTACCACTCAGCGGACGCAATTCGATACAGATGCTTTCCCAACAGAACACTCAGAACGTGTTCAGACTTATAGTACACAAGACGCAGAAATGGGTTGCATTTTGAAAACTGGTACCAGCACACAGAAATGCTGCTCTACATGAACAGCGGAAGCCGTTTGCTGCTGTTCCAGATTCGAGTCATCAATTTGTGTGAAAAGGACGGTCTGGGTGGGGATCGTGTTACGACGCCCCGCCTAAAGATATAAGCGCCGGAACATGGTTGCCTCACACAGTTGTTATGATCATAAGGTGACGGTATAATAATACGCTATCCAGCGTGTGTTTCATCGATATTGCCTGGAGACTTCAATTATAACGTACACCGTCCGTGATAAAATGGGAGTTACATTTTTTGTAAGTACCTTTTACTTCCATACAACTCTGTTTCTCAAATAGTGGACCAAGAGTACGGAAAAATTTGAAATTTAAATATCTGCAAGAATTAATCTAACAAAGAAAAAGGGGTTAAAAAGAAAATGAAGGAAAATGCATAAAGAGTGACTTCTAAATTCGTGCACTTCACGTATTGTTGTTAAATCGATTAATGGAAGAGGATGAGGGCCGGCGCATGTAGCATAAGAGGGACATAAACAAGGTATACAGAATTTTAGTTCTGAAACCTCATAGGAACAGATCATTAGGAAAACCAGGTGTAGATGTGTTGATGATACAATAGATCTGAGAGAAACTGGACGTGAGGGCGCAAACTCGAGTCTTATCTCTCAGAAAGTGACACAATTACAAGTTTTTGTGTACACGGTAATGAACCTTCCGGCCCCATAAAATCCAAGAATTTCCTAAGCACTTCACCGGCTGTCGTTTGTAGGCGCGTTAGCAAAATTACGAAAAGAGACTATTAGCTTCGTCACGTCTGTCTGTCCGTCCGTCTGTCCACATGGAACAACTCGGCTCCCACTGAACGGATTTTCATGAAATTTGATATTTTGAGGTTTTTTTTTTCGAAAATCTGTTCAGAAAATTCTAGTATCATTAAAATCGGACAAGAATAACGGGTACTTTACATGAAGGTTTTTTAATAGCTACTGCTCAGCGTTGGTATCTATCGAATCTACAATTATCATTATTATTATCATCATCATCATCATCATCTCCTTTATGCAGGGTATTTATACTTATATTCCTGAGGCAAACTGTGTCCCTAGGGAATACAGTGTTGCAGCTATTCTGTTGTTACTATTCATGGTGCTTATATCGTTAGTTTCAGTGTTGAATCTATTGTACTTTTACATTAGTACTTTCCGAAGTATGT
>Ga0123352_10008877_pt1 | contig 15674 bp, 11 predicted proteins | sample TergutLab28metaG_FD_89700 | JGI IMG/M metagenome (GOLD analysis project Ga0123352, IMG submission 89700) | Labiotermes labralis P1 segment gut microbial communities from Petit-Saut dam, French Guiana - Lab288 P1 | ecosystem: Host-associated > Arthropoda: Insects > Digestive system > Gut ... | reverse complement strand
TGGCCATTATCTCCGTAACCGTTCAACTTTGGACATAGGTGTTTTGGGTTATATCGGTATACTTTAACATAAGGAACACCCTCCCGAAGTCTGGCACATTCCTCCTGGGACACCCTGTATTTACGTATACCCTGATTGGTTACTGGACATACTTAACTCATGGGTTAGATCCTTTTTAGGTATTTTGTACCTCATACGTGACGATTTACGAGATTACAAGTAAGGGGAGAAAGCGAAGAAGAAGAAGAAGAAGAAGAAGAAGAAGGAATGGTAAATAAGAAAAATCCTGTTGTGCTCTCCCATCCCTATTTATAGCTTGCAGTCTCTTTAGGAAGGACGGTCACGCAGTTTTAATATGGCTGTAGGCGAATGTGGAGCGCTATTGAAGACTAACTTCTGAGAGTAGTAGGAGGAGCTCGAGGAAATTCGATTTTTGAAACGTTCCATCACAGGGTGGGGAAATAGTTGGTCCAATAAGAAGAAGGGGAAGTAAACTCCAATGAAGGCTACTCAGTTGAGCCGTCTGGGCCAAGCTTGGGAATTCGGAGCGGAGACAAGAAACATACTTAATAAACAGGAAAGTATTACGAATTATTTGTGCTGTAGAATTTACAGCATGTGATATGAACGTGAAAAACGAGAAGGTGGGCTCCAGTGGTCTGCAAGTTGTTCAGACGACTGCTTTCGAGTTTTGCAAAGACAGTTACCTTAATTTTCATTTACTGCATAAAGTGTTTTTTTGTTGTTGTTGTCAGAATGATAACACCAAGAAGTTACACTAAATAGAATTTAAATTTATTATTATTATTATTATTAACATTATTATTGCATTTTTTAGTATTTTGCACAACAAAAATTACTTCCAGGCCAAGTTCTCGAGCTTACTCGGCTATATATGTTATGCCACGTATGTTATTCTGTATTGTGAAACCTTTTTTGGGACAACATATTATTTTAGCCTCCACTCCTAATAAACAAATTTAATCGAAATCCATTAATTTGTGTCGGTGGTTCAATGTGCTGTCGAACATAAAGACTTGTGGGCAGGAACTTCCAGGTTTGCGTTCATGTTTTTTATGTCGTGCGAAAACTTGTGATAAATAAAATATAGTATATGTTGGTTTGTACATCATACATAGCATTGCTCACTTTTATAAGCACATACACACTAAATTAATAGAATTTCCTGGTTGTTTTATGATGAGCTTACCTTGCTCTATTTTTAACAATACATGAAGTTGGCACGTAGTAGGAGGTTTATGCTTCTCTCCATTGTTATTTTTTGGTATGCATTAAAGTTTATTCTGAAATAATGTTGCCCTTTATGATTAGGTGTAACTCATAATTAACACAAAACTTACACATCTGATAGAAAGTTGCTCATCAACAACAGAATTAGAACATGAGAACTTACACGTTTGATGCAGTAGAAAAATAGAGTAATATGGGCGTTATTATTAGACATGATTCTGTACCGCCTATTCTGTAGCATAAATGTGATGCGATGTCAAAATACTAAACGGAAGAAGTGGAGCGCAAACTCCAGCAGAATTTTTTAAAGAATAATATAGAACAGTAAGTTCTGACGTCCACAAATATATTCTTATAATAAAAGCCAATGAGATGCACTAGTTCTCAACTTTATTTGGTAAAGAACTCTACATGTTTCGGACAGATTTACTGTCCATCATCAGGAGTCTTAATACCGTATTCACAGCTATAGGTATTTGTCATACTAGTTATGTTGACTGTCTGCTAGCTGCAGCTACCGGATTTATAAAAACAAGGAAATTCGTTACTGTCTTGCAGACTATTATTTCTTAATGTAGGCCTATATCAGAAAGACGGAGAAATTTTGTTGAGTGGAGAGCACTCTTGCTTTGTGTGGGCCCTACGGGAGGTTCCGTATTTAAATTTGGGCCCGTAATCAACTTTCCTAACTGCGGCTGTCAAGTTTCTCTCAGTCCTTCCAGGCAATTTCCGGGATAAGGATTCCAATTTGTACACTGCCGCTTCCTTGCACATACATTCCAATAATCTTTTTATTAATCATCCTAAAATTCTTATTGGTATGATAATCCGACATACTTGATTCAGTTCAACATTCTAGGCTCCTTTCATCAGTAAAATAAAATTCTATGGCGATAATTTGGAAACTGTTTTCAAAAGGATTTTATTTTCTTGCTTTCTTCTCTTTTATTCTTCTTCTTGTGCCAAAGTTTCTCATGCTGAGCGATCGATGCCTTTGCTGTAATGTCAAAATCATATCACGAAATATGAACACTTCTTAGGCTTAGCTCCCATTTCCACCACAGAAGTACAGAACAGGGTGGGAAACTAGAACAGTAAAAAAGGCAATGTTTGGGGTGTGGAGGCATAACCCCACTCATTCATAAACTCAGCATTAGATGAAAATGAGGGGTCAGGTTCACTTCCTTGCTGTTTTATCATCGGAGGAAGAGCCTCCTGTATTGTGCAGAGGCAGGGTGGGCCCCATAGCTGGCCTGGACGCTTTTGAGAAGAGAAAAATTGCTTGTGGCTGCCTGCAAGTGAACCGTGTTATCTCGGTTGCCCACGCAGTAACTTAGTCACTTTCCAGCTACGCAAGATAAACTCTAAAGCTTCTGTGTTATTTTCAAGTTAGAGGAACAGCGTGTTCTTAAACTGATTACTTCAGTCAGAAGAATGGCAGTATAGAGGGTTAATTACCGCATATATATATATACACACACACGCACACTCGTGTTTGTGTGTTAAGAAAAGGCGTTTTCATTATCTCAGACTGTCCGCTTTCGAATGAGATGATTAATGAATTGTGCAAAATGTGAGAAGAAATGTTCGTGGTCCGATTTGGGACCTTGTTCCAGTATTTGCCTTGCAGAGCTGGGGACAGCGAAAAAAAGAACTCAGCGCATTTCGCTGTCCCAGACTAGCTATACAGGTGAAATAAATGAGCATTGTGTTTATACATAGAGACGTTTCAGCCTGAAAGAACGTATTTTGGAACATCATCTCGTCGGAAACACTTTTCGTGTTATTTACAGCGAAGGTAAACTTTTGTATTTCAATTGCAGTATTGGTCGATGAAGTACGTAAGTAACCCTGGTGGCATACAAGTTGACAGTGTCGTGCTGACCTGGACAGTGAATCATGTTTCCCAGCGCCCGGAGCATTGTCAACCGTCGATTATCTGCCATGCTGTATTGTGACACGGTAAGCTTAAATGAATTTTTTTTTGCAAGAAAAACAACTTTTTTTCTGTCTTATGGGTGAAATATTATTGTGTTACAGTTTAAATCCTGAAACATAAATATTGCAATATTACTATAATTTTGTCTGATAGTTTATATGTGTGTGAAATTTAGTCTCGTTCATTGAGAGAAGAATATAGGTTGAGGGTATTCGAAAGTACTTGTGTAGTTATTAGAAAAATATTAGGGCCAAATAAGGGCGAAGTAATAAGAGGACGAAGAGCATTGTGTAATGAGGAGGTGTGTGATTTGTACTCCTCGTCAAATACATTTTTATGTTTTGGAAGCAAGGAAGATGAAATGGACAGGGAATGTGACGCTGATGGGAAGGAGCATAAATGCGTGCAGACTTATTGTGGGAAAACTGAAAGTAGAAAATTACTTGGAAGGCCTATACGTGGGTGGTAAGATACTAAGGAGAGTGACTCTAAAAACAGAAAGAGAGGGCCTGGAGTGGATTGGTCTTGCTCTGGACAAGGACAAGTGGTTGTTGTTGTGAAAGCGTTGTTGAACTATTGGGTTCAGTAAAATACCAGGAAATTGTGGTCTTGGTGAAGAATATTAACTTCTGAAGATGAAAGCCGTTCCGTGGAGGTAGCACTAGTTTGAAGCCTAAGTGTGCACACAGACCCGCACCACAGCAGAGCCGCGAATGATTTTCTTGTTCCTCGTATACGAGGATTGATTTAGCGAATGTTGGGCTGCATCCCTCTTTTTTGACGTTCATAGGGCCGTGCATATTAATATATTTCTATAGTAAACCCAACTAGATGCGCCAGTGTATCAAATTTATTTTATTTTGGAATGACACTCTGCTTGTATTTGGGGTAAGCGGTGGCGCAGTTGGTTGAGGCACTGCGCTACAAGCCGGAAGGTCGCGGGTTCAATTGCCCATGGTGTCATTGAAATTTTTCATTGATATAATCTTTCCGGCAGCACTATGGCATTGGGGTTGACTCAACCTGTAACAGAAATGAGCACCAGGAATATTTCCTGGGGGTAAAGGCGGCCGGTGCGTAGGGCTGACAACCTTACGACGTTCATGTGCCGATTGTCTTGAAATCTGGGAGCCTCAACCTCCTGGAAATCTCAGGACCTCTCCAGGCCTGTAATGGGATTGCTTTACCTTTACCTTTTACTCTGCCTGTTTCGGACGGTCTTTCCGTTCATCATCAGGAGTTCAGGACTGTACATACAGCAGTATCTGTTTGACAAATGCCTGTTGCTCTATGTACAGTCTTGAACTCCTGACGATGGACGGAGAGACCGTCAAAAACAAGTAGAGTGTCATTCCAAAATAAAATAAATTTGATCCACTGGTGCATCTAGTTGGTTTTATTATAGAGCTGCATCCCTCTGTTTACTTCTTTCCTTTGGTACATTACTCTCTACAACACTCTTTATCAAAACTTTCCCCAGACCACCAGAAAATTACCTAGTTCTTGCGTACCACTATCTTTATATTATTTTTTGCATCAAAATTTTATCCCTGCTCTATACGTTCGATGTATTATGGCATAAAGTATTTAAAACCGTACTGTTATTAAATTTTCAATCCAAAAAATAAATGATAAATATAAATAAAATAATACCCAAATTATTATGAACAATATAATGCTTTGGATTTTCTCCTTCTGAACACCAGCTGAATAAAGTTCATGGGCTTTACACGGGAATCCTCTGTTCTATAAGATTTCCTGTCCCAGAAATATGCATACAGCACCGAAATTAAAAGCGAGAGTTTGTACAGAATAAAAGTAAACGACATTAAATTATTTTATAGTGACAGGACATGTAGTTTGCGATTCAGCTAATCAAAACAACGTAAAGACGCGAGGCTGCAGTATGTTTTGCTGATGTTGTCCTTTGCATATGTACTTTGGCATGACACGGTATTTATTGGTTACTTAATCACGTTATATACATTATTAAGTTCATGTGGTGTCGTACTGTTGATGTGCTGTCGAAGATTCCCACTAACATAGCAAAGAAAGCACAGAGTTTAAGTTTTATATAGCTCTACATATTCTTATTCTCGACACTAAATGGGGGTGGGTGGACAAGGCAGAGTCCAGGCCGCTTCACTACCAGGGAAGAGTTCCGGTACCCATTGTAGAGGAGGATGACTGCACCATAGGCCCGTTTTGGAAGGGTATGTAGAGAAGAAAATCTTTGCTCCCAGAGGAGTTCGAACACCGAACCCTCCAGCCCGTAGCGGGTCGCTGTGCCGAACACGTTATCCTGGCCTTTGCATTTAGCCATTACGCTAGTTTATTTGGTATCCGTACGATGGCCACAGTTTATGGATAAAGCGGGCGAATGTAGTGAATTTACAAAAGCGAAAGTTCGTGGGTTTCTTAATTTGTATCGTAATTTTGCCTTACGTTTCAACCAAGAAAGACTGATTACTGAAACTTGGTTCTTTATTTTTCAGTTACTATTACACATTTGTATGGAATACTTACATTTAATTATTTCTGGCATCTCCCCAGTTTTGTGCTACAATCATGGATATGCTTGCATTATAAGACGTTCTCTCTTTGCGGAATAACATTTGTTTCATTGTGATTAGTTAATATAGCCGTTGCCAAAGGTTTTATTTTTTACTGCCTGAGGGGGGGAAATCTTTTGGAATTGTTCCCAAAATACCGTAGATTATGATTTGGATTTTTGTTCTGAAAATCTAAAATTGCCATAATGGATGAGTTGTAATGTTTGTGGAAGTAAATGATTGGGTATTTCTGCTGATTCTGTTTCATTTTCTATCCCCTTTTATATTATTAAGGTCTGTTTCACTCCGATTCTTGGCAGATGTATAGAAAGAGAGACTAGTATTAGGGGCTGATGCTTTTTTTACGTTTCTCTTTTGTCGTGAACAGTTGCTTTTTCGTGTTAAGGCAGGCAGCCCGTTCTGTTCTGCGATATTTATGTTCGACACTTAATTAGAATGAAAGTAATCATGTGCCACCAAGGCTAGAAATGGGCATATAGGCTGGATGACATACGCTCAGTTACAGAGGGCTGTTTTTACGAAGTTTTGCGTGTCACAAGTGGCCACAATTCTTGCTACAATATATATATATATATGTATATGTGTGTGTGTGTGTGTGCGTGCGTGTGTGTGTAAAACAGCGTATTCTCCAATTCTGGAGGTGACATAATTTCACTGAAATTACAAACACGTGTTGATCAATCCCCTATGTTTTTCTGAAGAGGGTCCGTCTAGTGTTAAGGGGTTATTGTTGTGTTATTTCAGTGGTAGAACTGGTCATAATATGTTGATTCTTTAGGGTTTCCTGGATTTAAATAAGAATTCTGATCTTCTGTGATGTGAGTCTGCTTTGAAATTGAAGGACGTATTAATCTTCGAATTCTAGGAATCTGCTGAACTAACAATGCGACTTCATTTTCCAGAAGACCGAATAACACAAATTTAACTTTTCTTATCCTGAGCCGTTAAGTATAGGATAGCCTGAGTTATTAAGTGCGAGATAAACAGTGCCATTAGAATTTAACATTTTCAGAAGAGATACTAATATTTACTCTTCTTCATTCTTTGAATCAGTATTTAATTACTTGGTGATATATAACTCGGAATTTTTCGAGGCTGGTTCCTACATTCTAGGAGTCTGTGTATTTTTTTTTTTAGCATAGGACATTGCATATACATATGTATGTAGTGCACACACACGTGCAATCACGTAACGAACAAGAACACTGAAAATTGAGACATTATATTCTATCAACAGAAACAGCCACGTATATGGACACCACAAATAACCGCGCGTGGACTTCCCTGCATTTTGTCCTCCCCTCATACACCCACAACTTTTTTAACCCTCTGGTACTGGGCTGCTAGCCAAATTTTTCCACAGCTTTTCTGCAAAATTGCAGCATCGTGGTTGAGAAGCAGCATGTTGTTGGGGTAATTGATGTTGGGCAACTTAATTCCCTGCAGTGTAGCCAACATAGCGCACGAAGACAGTAATAGCAGCAGACGTTCCGTGTATACATGTCTGTCTGCGCTATTCCTCTTGTAGTAAAGAATGCTCGAAAATAATAGAAGAACCCTGAGAGAAGGATGACAGTACATTGAGTCATGCTGGCGTTTTTGTTAATCAGTGAATTTCTGTAGCTGACCAGCACTCAAGACCGTCCTTCGCGTGGGCTTCCTTTAAACTAAACTCTAAATCCTCCAGTGTACTACGAAAGCATATACATTAATGCTGAAAAACTTCGTACTGTTTGTGACTGCCGTGCTGCTTTTTGAATATTTATGCATTAAACTGTGTTCAAACAAAAAACTTCTGTGCCCTTACACTGCTGTCGCGCAGTAAAACCAATTATAATAATCTAGCAAAAGGACCGGAGACGGAGGCACAAAAGAGACAAATTTTGTTGTTTGATTGCGTGATTTTTATAGAATCCCGCCCTAATTTACGTGGTGTTTCAGACTGGGATAGCAAATTGGAGCATTAAGTCATACATAACTCTACAAGAATGACAAATGTGGTGATAATGCGAAATGCCGCGAAAATGATGAAACAAGCATACATTTTCAAATCAGTAGTGTTAATTTCGTCTTGTCGCTGGATCGACTGGTTTGTCGTAGAGAAACATTGCATTCATCGGGACTTCCCATGACAGCTACAGTGCTATGAGCCGAGATCGGAGGTGCACTGTGTATTTGAAGGATTGAGTGGATAATATTAAAGTGGGGGTTAAGCCAATTATGTGTGAAAGTGAATGGATTCATGTGTCTCGAAACAGGGTGCAGAAGTGGGCTATTACGGGGAGCACGTCACAGTTATAATACTATTGTGATATTATAATGCAGACATGCTGCCACACCACTTAATATATATAAGGACGTAATTTTCCCGAGTGTTTTAACATAAATATAACTTTAGTTAGGTACAGATAAGGCTCCCCGATGATGTTCATTGAAGACCGAAACATGTAGGAGCGATATTATTGTGTATTTTATTGTAGATTTAGAACTTTTAATCAAGTTAATAAATAGTGCATTCGTTGGCGAGTTAACTACGTAGATTTCAAAATTCACGGTGTTAGGATAAAAATTATCACGAATACTTTATGATCGGAAGAAATGCATATTTACCTATACAGTGCTCAACTGTGGTAGCTGACCAGGCCTCATGAAACCGGGTAAATAAGAAGTTCCGGAATTAAGAATCAAGTCGTCTGGGATGTTGTGACGTCTCGACTCTCAAATTATTACCAGTGTTTCAAAACGTCGTACTGCCTCCCTGTTCAGGAACAAGCAGTTAAAATTCTTGCACTGTTAATGGACAACTACCGACCAGTCGAAAAAGCATAATTTGTAGGAATATCTCCAGTAACATGGCTGTGATATATGCAAGTATCGCATGATCTAGATTACTGTAACGTGGCTTACGGAATTAATGAGTGCATAGCCGGAGTTGTGTAGTCTGCACATTGAATAGGCTAAGGAATAGATGACCGAAAAATTTTGGTTCGATTCTCGGTAATGGTGAGAAGTTGTCATATTCCCCAAAACGTGCAGACCAATGCTGGAACCCACTCAGCTACAGATTTGGTAGAACTGACAGATTTTTTCCCCGTGAATGAAATAACAAGGACGTGAAGCAAACAGCTGACCTCCATTATGTGCCGAGGTTAAGAATGTTTGGCACTATACCTCCATTCCCACATACGCCTTTATGCTCTGCACAGTGACAAATTTAACTTTATTCTTACAATGCTGGATGAAGGACTGTAAGTTATCAAAGGGTGTTTGATAGGTGTTGGTAGGAAATTTGATTTTTATCAGCAATTAGTTTAGTTTGATTTTATTGTTGGAAAATACGTTTGTAACTGTGCATATCTGTAGTAGCTATTCTAATAATGTTATGCTTGTCTTCAACTGTTGTACGTATGTCTTTAAACTTTCATAGAACACCTTTTCCGAGACTTACGGCACTTTGTAAGCACATGCAACTGAATTTCTTGTATCGTTACTGAAACGCTCATGAAGAATGTCAATAAGCTAATGTCAAGCTTTTAAAATTTTTATTCTTTATGCACTAATTTGTTTGAAATGTTGCCGTTCATCTGTTTCCATTCAACGAAATAAGTGTAAAAATTTCCTATCTTGATGATAAACTTTAAAAGAATTAGTTCACTTGATTGGTAGCCGAACAATGTCTGTCGAATCTACGCACAGACCTACCTGCAGTTCATCCCTTTTTCGTGTTCTCTTGCCATCTGCTGTTATCACATGCACGCTTAGATAACAGTGAAAAGATTAAAGCTATGGGCTTCTGGGCTGTGATTTTGCGCAATGGGTTTTAACTTTTCGGAGGTATTTACTAGCTCCATCTTCAGTTTCGAAATATCTCTGAAGATGAAGGAATCCTAGCCCTGCAAATTGTTGTCTTTCACATAAAAGACTGTACGCTGCCAAACCCATAAAGCCACAGTCTTAAGAATGACCGCGGTGAGAACATCACCCAGCAGTGTTACCTACGTGTATTACTTGAAATTTGCGTATGGAATTTTTTATAATTTTTATACTGCAAACCTTACGTATGCCAAATGCTGTTTCATTATTGGAACTCGTCTAATCGAAAAGGCAACCACTATTTAGCGCCAGAGCGGTAATAATAAAAAACTGATCAACCGAAATGTAACTTATACTTAAAATATTTTCATAACAAAAAAATCATTTTAGTAGCGCTTACAAATTTTTACGAAAACCTCGGGCTAATAAGGGGCATTTTCTCAAGGAGTGAATGAGTTTAAGGGCACAGTAGTTTTATTTACATCTTTCCTCAGACACATCCAGTGTCTAACACTTTACTATTAATCTTCTGCATCTCTGTCAGTTTCAGCACAAAATAATATCAGCGCGCTATAATTTCATAATAAAAATAACAAGACAGGCAATATATGTATAACGTAACACTGAGGTCCGTTCGTGCAACAATCGTTGCAGTGGAAAAACAATGTGTATTACATATTCCGAGTGCGTATTTGTAGCCTTAGGTATCCAGCATTCAATGCGCAAGCGTCGTATTGTCATCAGTAGTATATCTGGGTCTACAGTATTTTTTCATGTTATCTGATAAATGGCACGATTTTCAAAAAAATGGTATTGAACATAAAAAGTGTTTTGATTTTCTCTTAATTTTGTCTGAAACATTTCTCATTCTAAGAATAATTGAGCGAGATATGATAAAAAAAGTACATTGATCTTCATGTACAGCACTTATTATTCTTGTCAAATTTTAATGAACTTAAAATTTCTTGCGAGATTTTCTGAAAATACTCAAATATAACTTCCACGAAAATCCGTCCAGTGGGAGCCGATTTTGCCATTCGGGCGGACGGACAGACAGACAATACGAAGCTAACAGTCACTTTTCGGAACTTTGCTAACACACGTAAAACTTGAAACAAAGCATTATTGCAAAAGAAATATTTCAACATACTTCTTTCTTTTCGAAGTGTTTGGCCGTGTACTTGTGCAAAGATTAAAACGCAGTTTACAGGATGCACTGGAAAAGACGTGGAAGGTCCATACGTCGTGAATGAATTAAACAGCATGAGTAGAAAAAACCAGAAGTATTAAAAGTGCATCAAAGCATGCTGTAAATAGACTGAAATTGTGAAACCAAACGTAACATAGCCTAAACAAGAGATACATAAATGAAGGAGACGTTAAAATTGTGTCTATCGTCTTGATTCTTAAACATACTATACAGCTGCTCATTTTAAAATTCTATTGCAAAAAAATTTATATTTTTTCTGTTTACAGTATTATCGCCGCACACAATTTTTTGCTGAAAATATTAGCAATGTGTAGATGTCAAGTTACAAGATATTGGTTAAATATGATGGAACACACAGTGAATCGCATTAAATGGTTCACAGCATGCTGCAAACGTGCGTTAATTCTAAACCTGTCTGAATAGGTCGTACCTAAATCAAATTTGACTGTGCTAGATATAGGACGTTAGGTCACATTACCTCTTAAGGAAATAATCAACCAATGTCTGTTTCAAGGAAATTAATACCATAAGTACAGGATTCCAGGTATTTAATCAATAGCTGTTGTAACTACAATATTTTAGGTACATTTAGCTGGCTTAATATTGCCCGCTGAGTTTCAGTTCGCGAATATTATTAAACCACAAATTTTGACCACAACATCGTGATTACAGCATCCCGTGACGAGACGTAGGTAACGTTTTGCAAATGCCTGCTGAGTAGTGTTTGTAGCATCCTTGACCGCGGATATGCTATCGCTGACGTCAGGCACTATTGATGCAATCGCAAGTTGGCCGCACACTGCCACGGTAGTGACCCTTAAAACAAAATACTCTAATCGAGCGTGTCAATAACATTGCTGTTAGCTGTAAACGCAAAAATTAACCTAGCTTCCGCGTGTTTCAAGGTACAGACCCTACTGCGTGCTGTACTACACTCTCCGTCTCAACTATAAAATCGGTTCTTTAATGTAGTGTGGGAAAATAATTGCGGTAAGTTTTGAGATCTTTAAGAGTATAGGAGTATATTTTGTTAAAAAACTGTTGATTTAATTTCATGTTGAACCTGTCGGTACGTGAAGTATCCGTGGGTGAGAAACACATTCCAAACAAACTCACAAAGTTTTCTCATTTATTGCGTGTGTTTCTAGTTACTAGGATTAACACTTTTATTTTATTTTTTCATGCTTGGTACACGTTACGCTCGTCAGATCTTACCTTCAGGGTTGGTACGGTCTTCCATCCTTTGATCCATCTCATTACAGGATTTCATGTGAATACTATGAGTGACAGAATTTATTTAGTTATCGCCAACATACCAGATATTCTCACACGATCGCCACGCTGTTATTTTGCTTTAAACAAAAATATGTACTTCCACGAATTTCGAATATTTTTCAAAGGTACTTCACCTTTCTTTATTTCAGGTTAATATACGGAGACAGTGTCGCTCCCTGCCCGGTGATTTGCGCGTCCGTTGTGTTGTTCTTACGCTATGTAGAAAATTAAGAAGTGGGATATGGGGTTGCCTCCAGTAATGTAACTTTCACACCTAGTTTCGTGGAAATCTTGCAACTTGTTCAAAACTTGAAATTTACACACACTCACAGACTTTTAGCACCTCCGTAAGTATATCTTTCCTTTTTTGTCAGTAATATTTTTTTTGTAAAGATAAAGGTGTCGCGATGCACAATATGAAGGCATGTAAAGGAAAGGAGGTATAGTTCCACCCATTCTCAATGCTGGAAATTGGTAGAGGTGAATGGTCAGCTGCAAACACATTCACTTAAGTCTCTGAAAAATAACTCCCACTGAATAAGAGGCTGAATGGTTTCCTGATCTCTTATGGACGCTTCGAGGAAGAGGGAATAATTGTTGCTGTCGGAAGTCGAGCAACAATCCTCCTTCGTCCACTCGGTAGGCTAGTCGCTATACCGACTGCCCTACCCCGTGTCCAGTAATATTGTTATGGCGTCTTAAAATTTTGTTACCTAAAACAGGATTATATAAATCACCAATAAACACGTAATGTTCTGATATGGTGTATTTAGATTACGGGCATTGTTGCTTTTATATATAAAAAAGAACACAGCGTGGCATGTCAAGGCATGAAGGTATAATTTCCCTCGTAGATGAAACTGTAGACACTCATTAATTTACAAAGTTGAGTATTCAATCCATCAATTTCTGTGTCTAACAAAGCAATATTAATGGCGGAAGAATATAAATAAAGAAACTGTCCGTTTTCTAGGAACACCCCCAGGAAAATGATCAATTCCTTATAGTTCACAAATGAAACACAGGACGCTGAAAAATTCCTCGAAAAATCTGGCTGAGGATAATATCAAAACAGCACCGTTACCAAGAAACTTGGAAAGTCCACCTCTCGAGGAAAACTCATATTTGCATTTTTACAAAGATAAGGAGAAACCCGTCGCTCGGGGGAAGATCAAGCTACATCCACCACTAGGATATAGGGCAACCACACTAGGGATTATTCTAACGTGGCACTGCTTTAGGGATACGGGAAACTGCACTAGGATAAAATCCATCTTAGAGCCGTATTTCGAGTAAGGGAAGAACGCATACTGGGAAAGCCCATCGCTTTGTGAAAACCAAAATTAGAATCGTTGCTAAGGTAAGGAAAGATATACTCGCCGATAATCCGAAATAGGTGTCGTTTTAATACAGGAACACACATTTTTGGGGGAAATCCCAACGCTCCTTTGTAGTTCCGTTGCTGGAATGCTGGGAATATAGAGGCTGTCACAATATCCAGCCGTCCATCTGTCCGCGAACTGTTGTACCTCAGAAAGTATTAATTATACCGCATACATTTAGACACGGATGGTTTCCTTGTAGGCAGAAAATTCGTAATTAACTTTAAAATTGTTCGTCCCTGCATGCAGAAAGGAACATCTGGAGGGAACTCACACTAGAACCGTTGCTAGTGTACGAGCAGAACAACTTGTTGAAATGCCAGTCTATCGCTTTTTCTAGGTTGTGACGAGTGGGTAACTGTCGGTTGCAGCTCAGTTGCTAGGACTGGTGGAGAGGCAAATAATTTTCTTCGAATTACAGAGCAGAATTTTATGCATGGATAAGCTAATAGTAAAAAATATCGTAGAAGGACTTGAAAATGATATGGACTTTCAAGGGCCTTTGCAAAATTGCGAAAGGCGGCTATTCAATTCGTCATGTCTGTCCGTCTCTCCGTCCGCATGGAACAACTCGGCTTTCGCTGGACGGATTTTCATGAAACTTGACATTCGAGAATTTTTCGAAAATCTGTCGACAAAATTCAAGTTTTGTTAAAATCTGAGAAGAATAACGTTTACTTTATATGAAGACCTATGTGTATTTATGATAGTATCTCTCTGAATTTTTCTTAGAATGAGAAATGTTGAAGATGGAATTTTAGAGAATATAAAACCCACATATTATGATAAATAATATTTTTCCGAAAATCTTTCCCTTTATGAGATCATGTGGAAAAATATGGTAGCTCTGGACAGCACACAGGTGGCAATATAACGCAGCGCAGAAAATATATGCGATTTGCATTCCGAATAACTAAGGAAAGAAAAAAAAACACACACACTTATCTTATTTAATACTTTATGATTTTCATGGCAACAATGATATTCGAGCACGCCTGTCCTACTCCTGTTCTGGTGACGTGTGTGAAACCTTGAGGTGGTGTAAATAAATTTCCCTCACGAGATGAATTATGTACTTGGATAAATTGAGTGAAAAAGGGTCATAACTTGGCATAAATAAGCCTATTAATTTATAACACTTAAAATGCTGGTTTTTAGTAGAACATTAGTGGTGAGATTAGAGCAGTAAGCCGCAACTGAATGGGACCGGCTCATAAATTCTTTTATGAAATTCACGAGTTTCAGTTCTGTTTTGAGCTGTTGTTCGTACTGTGAATTAGATTTAATACAAACGGATCTCCTTTTGTTATGTTACATGCGGTTTAACATTCATTGTATCGTTACTCAAATTTAGAAGTACTATTCTAATATTTTCAGGACTTAGAATGTATTACGTTCGGTTCTGATAAACACTGCTTTATAACAATCACGCTTTTTGTAATATGCAAGAATCAGTGTAAAATAGCTTAATTAGCAAATGAGACTTGGTTTTAGAGTAAAACCGTCTGAGTTGCTATGGAAATATGTTGTTATATCTGTAGACATGGCCCTTTTAGCAAAACCGCTTGCAGAATTAAATTTAGAAGCTCAGCCAACTTGAAGTAAATCTCTCCAGTGCAGCCATAATTAAACAGCCGCCATTCTTGTTTAAAGCTGGAGACAGATGAACAATGTGTTGCATGTGTTTATTATCTGCAGGAATATCTGCGTGGTATTCGACCATTATGTTTGGTCATGGCCTTCTGAGACAAAGGCTACGGATGGTATATTTTCATTAATGTAATGTAATTATACTTCTCTTATGCTGTAATATTTCATCGTTTTGTCGTAGGGAAATGAAACATCTAAGTTCTGTAGCCATTCTACTTGTTGGACCTTAAAGTGTTCTACTGAATCACAGAATAATATGCAACAAAGTAACTATAGGCATTCTTTAAAATAACCAACACGATGTCACTTGTAGACTATCCTTTATTTTCATGGGTAGTCGTCATTCACTCTCTACATGTTTCGAGCTTTCTAGAAGCCCTCCCGTTCTCCTACGTGTTCTGCTAGGCAGAACACGTAGGAGAACGGGAGGGCTACAGCAAATACTATATACCAGAAAGCTGACTGTACAGGAAGAATGAGCTCCTGATGATGAGCTTCTAGAAAGCTCGAAACATGTAGAGAGTGAATGACGACTACCCATGAAAATAAAGGATAGTCTACAAGTGACATCGTGTTGGTTA
>Ga0123352_10008876_pt1 | contig 15674 bp, 6 predicted proteins | sample TergutLab28metaG_FD_89700 | JGI IMG/M metagenome (GOLD analysis project Ga0123352, IMG submission 89700) | Labiotermes labralis P1 segment gut microbial communities from Petit-Saut dam, French Guiana - Lab288 P1 | ecosystem: Host-associated > Arthropoda: Insects > Digestive system > Gut ... | reverse complement strand
TTTCAATCAGCTCAACATGTTTCTGGCGATAATTTCGCCCATCCTCAGGATCACTAGGTTGTGTTTACAGCTTGTGGTATAAAGCACCGACGATGCTGCCTGCCGGTGCACTATACCACAAGCCGTAAACTAAGTCTAGTGCTCCTGAGGATGGGCGAAATTATCGCCCGAAACATGTTGAGCTGATTGAAATTATTAATCAACTGTCATTGTTGCATCTAGTTGGTTGTTTTATACTATTGTATCAGCGATGCACAGTCCACAAACATCAAATTTACTGCGTTAACTCTTGCATGTGGGCGTTAACAATATATTCACACAATAAAGCACCCCACCATGCATCAGGCGTTCCTTCATTCTAGGTGACTGACGAAGTTCCTACAGCATTGATTATTAAACTATTATTTCCATGCAAAGGTAGTTGAAAATAGTCATTTTTGACGGAGGAAAAGTAAATATATCTTCAGAAACAATAAGATCATTCAATCGCGTAATCGAAACGTGAAGTTGACTCGCATAACACACAAACAAGATGAGCAATGTACATGTAAGTGTAATATTGAGGCGCGTTCGCGTAACCATAGTTCCAGTGGAAGAGCAATTAGTACTGCACATTCCGAATGTGTGTCTTTAGCCATAATTATCCAGCACGCAATGCGCATGCATCGTATTATGTCGTCAACCGTGTCCTGTCCGGCCCTGCAGTATTTTTCCACACTATCTCATAAAAGGCAATATTCTCGGAAAAGCGTGACTGAACATAAAATGTGTTTTGATCTACTCTGCAAATTTTATTTGAAAATTTTCTCTAATAAGAAGAATTTGGCGAGATATTATCATAACTGTACACTGGTCTTCACGTAAAGTACCGTTATTTTTGTTAGATTTTTAATAAAACTTTAATTTTCACGACAGATTTTCGAAAAATACTCGAATATAAACTTTAATGAATATCCGTTCAGTGGGAACCGTGTTGTTGCATGCGGGCGGACAGACAGACAGGCATAACAGAGCTAATAGCCACTTATCGAAATTTTGCGAATGCGCCTGTGTAAAGAGACGGCGCTCTAGTGAGGCCAGTATCAGCCAGACCAAAGCGCTTGACGCAACCAAATATCTCTATCAATATTCCTATGGTCACAATGGTTAGCGGAATTTGAAGAAGTAGGCTGGAGTGGAAATCGTTAGATGCGGATGGAATCGATCCATGCAAATTCTATCCGTGATCTCGATAAGAATGTCCAACACGATGAGGTTCATGAACACCTACTGATATACTGCATAGGTAGGTAATGTAAAGTGCACCCTTGTACAGGCACTGAGGCTCTATACAGGCCGTACGGCCCATAGGGGGAGTAGGGGTATAGCTCTATTCTTTCTTGACCACGGCACTAGAAGGGGGTGAGGGGTCAGCGTCACGCCCCGGCCGTTCTTTACCCCCGGGAAAGACCTGGTACCATTTTACAGGAGGCTGGGTGGACCCCAGGGTCGGTCTGGACAGGTGCGGAAAATCTCGCCCCCGCCGGGATTCGATTCCCGAACCGTCCAGCCCGTAGCCAGTCGCCATACCGTCTACGCTACCCGGCCCACGATATACTGCATGCGTTTGACTACACTCAAGTCGCACTCAATTTTTTATAGAAACATGCTGCAAAATATCGAGCCTGAAACTAGGAGTATTAGCGTTAGTAAATACCTATGCGTGATTTCAGACTTCAGCAGCGAAGTAGGTGAGATCTTCGTTTTTCTGAGAAATTACACAGCGTATGGAGGCAATTCCTTACCGACGTTTCAGGAAAACTTATCGCTACCAATTTCTTGTCCTGAAACGTCGATAAAGAATTACCGCCATACGCTGTGTAATTAACCCGCAGAGCACAGATCTCAAGCAAATTCCTGCTGCAATGGTAATCTGCATTTATCGTCAAAGACAAAAATTTAATTTATTAAAAAAATGCTACATGTTGCGGTCTATAGGATCATCTTCAGGCATAAATGCACACGATTTTTATTTAAAAAAGTAAAATGCTTTGAAATATGTTGGAATTTGCGAGATCTCGTAAATTTTACAATTGTCGTAATATTGGAATATTAGGTATTTTACTTTGTGTATCTTTTTATTATAACCACGCTGCATTGTTTCTTATTGAGAATGTCCGTTAAAATATTTTGCGCCAGCTATGTTCTTTTGGCTTGTTAGAACTCAGCTGGCGTAAAATATTTTTAACAAAAGTTCTTAATAATAAAAAATTCGGCACGTTTTTAATAACAAAATGTTACACAAAATAAAATACCTAATACTCCAGTGTTACGGTAATTGTCAAATTACGAGATATCAGAAATTCCAACATATTTTAAACGCAATGATTTTTTCAATCATGTTCACTTATACCTGAAGGCGTCGTATAGACCGAATCATTTAGCATTGTTGAACACAATACGTTATCTCTGACTGTAAATACACATTACCATTGATTCTTTTAAGTACAAAGTGATGAATTCCATCAAATTAAATTCCTCTTTGCTTAACAATAACATTCTCTTAGAAGAAACACAAACAGACGTCAAAGTGAAATGACGTCACTCGCCGTCTGCTGTAGAATGAGTGACGTAGAGGGGCGGCGAGGCAATACTGAATGACGTAACGGCGTCTCCACAACTCGGGGTCAACAGCCTCATGACGCTGCAATCAATACGCCCAGAACTGGTTCGTCACGGCACGGCCGGACTCCTTTATAGGCCTACGTCATATTAATTACGAACACAGCAAAGGGAACCGAAAACAAAAATGTCACACCTCGAAAGCGTTTTCAACTATTTCATATGTATTAGTGATTGCGACATGTATGAATAATGCAATAACATGCAGTTCACTAGTACTTTTGATATTGCTCATTTTAAACCCAGGGAACACGTCAGCACACAGATTTCAAGTATGTTCCTGTCCATCTCCAATGCTATAGCCACTGCAGTCCACCGTCCCCCAGACCCCACTCATTCACATAAAAACGTCTAAATGTAGAATAAGCAAATAACTGTACTAAATCAACTATAAGATTGTAAAGCTTGTAGTATTACCATTGTAATGGGACAAGCAATAAACCATATATAAAAAAAAAAATGTCTACTACAAAACGGGGCCACGCCTACTCCTTGGATGCCTACTAATCATTTTTTTACTGGGGTACCAACCCATTATTACAGCGGCAGTTTTTCATACTATTCCCTAACATGTCCGTACGAGCCTAATCGCTTCTCTCCCGCGCTCCTGATTTACCTTGCAGTCCCATCATCAAATACACACCCCGTAATATCCCATGAAATGAAACACAGCACGCAGGCCAGAAAATATAAAACACCTCCGTCTTTAGGATACGTGATTTGGGTTAGCTAAGACACTTGCTTCACGGGTTAGCACCTCACTCGATATGGATGTGGGTCTACATGTCGGCTGCATTCATTGTTTTGTTGTAACCTGCGGACGTAGCGGCACTGTCGGGACGGCGCTTCTAACCAACAGTGTCAATGAAGTGTCGAAAATGATACGGATATATGCGCATAGCATACCAGTCGTTTCGTTCAATTATTTTGAAAAAAAGCAAGGCAAGCAATATTAATTTAATTTTTTTTTATTAAAATTTTGCCTGAAACTCTTTTGCTTCCAATAAATGATTATTGATGTTATGCGCGACAAACACACGAGATTCGCCTAGATACAAATACAGTACATGTTCTCTGCCGTATCTGACGTTTACACAGCATTGTACGTCCGTGTACATCTTTTAGATGTAATCATATGACGCTATTCACACCATCGAGACGATCATTATTCAGTAATGTGAGATTTTATGTTCGCAAGGCACTGATCATTAACCTTTAGACGCCTAACGTCAACTATAGTTGACGTACCGCACCGCTAACCTCCAAAGTTGCATTATATATATTTATTCAACAAATATAGGTACCGAATATTTTTAACATGGCGTATACTCTCCGTTTTTTCCTCTTCAAAATGCAGTTTGTTTCATAATTCTAAAGTATTTGGTTCTTGTATTATTCATATTTTATATACAGGGTGTGCTAAAATTGAAAAAAATAATTCCGGCGTCAAAAGGTTAAGACTACAGTCCTTTAATCTGTGACGCCGTATTGTCTGTTAATGTTTACCGTCGTTTCGGAGGAAACTTTCATCCCTATCTTCGGGGTAAGCGGACTACAATTTTCAATATCCTAATATGCCGTCATTTTTCAATTAATCATTCCTGAAACCTTGAAACTTAAAGCTAATACAGACGCAGACTGTTACAAGGAGTTATTATTTTCTGTAACTAACCTCAGGAACAGCAGTCACATTGCAGGCCTCTTGTTAAATTCTCACTTTTGTCGTGTCCAAAAAAAAGTGCGAAGAATATGACCCGAGGAGAGGAGCTGTTCTGAAATTAGAGTGATTTCGAAACTTCACAATCATGTGTCAGGTTCCAGGTAGGGCCACTGAACCTGCCATCTAATGGCAAAACACAGACACAAACTGTATCAACTTGACGGAGTACCAGGCACTTTGTGATAAGGAAGCAGACTTTCCACGTTGGAAAGACATGACCGAATGTATAAAAACACGATTACACTGCCGATAACAATTCGTTCTACTTTTAAACCGTTATCAGTTTTAAATAAAAATCTCTCAACCAATAAAGTAGATCGTAAAGAATTCTAAAAGAGTTTATGTTGTTTAAACAGAATAATCACTGCATAGTCAGACGCGTCTCAGTTCTACATGCATGTGCTGTGTTTGCCAGTGTGTTTAGTCCAAAGGTTTAAAATATATTGCTTCTATCAGAATCATATATTTTCGGTTAACCAGTAAGCCATTCGTGCAAATATCTTCAATTACGGACTCGTGCATTGCGGAAATATAAAAATCAGTGGTCATGTTGGACCAAAGAGGAATTTAGCAAACAAATCTTCGTTGTAGTTGACACACATCAACATTAAAGTCAATTGAAATCACGTATCGGGGTGACGCAGATATACCGCTCTCAGTACATATTTATGTACTTCCTGAAAAGAACGCAACAAAAAAAAATGGAAGAAGGGGCAGGCAAACTCCACGCCGAGGGCGTTGACCCAGGAATGCGGTGTGAAGGAAACACGCCAGTTTCAATAAGGGGGACCACACAGGAATGTTTACCTCCTATAATTTGTATCAGAAATCCCTCAAAACATGTAATGTTAAGCGAGAAACTAATTTAGAGCCAAATAAGCTTAAAATACATAAATATATCTCCTTAACCAATAGAAACAGAACATTACAAAATGTACCTACTGCAGTTTTCAGCACATACTTGCTGAATAGACGCATTTCAAGATCTTACTGTCTGATGTTCGTACGCGCAAATTAATGTTCTCCATGTTAACCTTCTCGACATCTAATTCCACTGTAAATGTGGGAGAAGTCCATTAAGGAGGCGAGAGTCCGCATTGGACTGTACTTTCATCTAAGAAGAAGAAGAAGAGGAAGAGGCAGAAGAACAGAAGGGGAATTCCGCTATAAATATCACATTCTTATTCTCATACTGACACTTCATTGGCGCGTACTGCACAGTGCGGCCCACGACATCACATTTTCTCCGTAACCAAAACTGCTTCTTTTTTTTTTTAAGTGTGTTTTTTTTCACGACGCTGTCGATTGCTATTATTATATAGCGTGTGTGGTAGATGACTAAAATAGTATGGGCCACTGAAGGAATAATACAGACAAAAGACAACTAAAGTACTAGAAGAAAGATATATTTTAGTACCATTTTCTCCATCACAAAAGTCACGTGGATTAGACTAGGATCGATCTTGGGCCTCATCGATGCTTACAGACACCAGTAAACAGTAATAAATTATACTTCATTGTAACGTCAACGGCAAAGTTATCCTTGTGCTAAACTGAACATCTTACCATGAAAAGGAGTTGGTTAGGAACGGTACAGCGCGAGCTGAAAACTCAGGCCGCTCCACGAAAGATACACACTGAATGGGACTCAGAGCCAGTCGTGATGCTGTGGAGAAGAGAAAACAGCCCAGCACATGCCTGGAATCGAACTTCCTGTCCTATTCCGTCTATCCCGCAGTCGCTGTTCAAGGCCTTTAATGTCCCTAATTCCACTGCATTTACATCCATTCTAAAAAAAATATTTCAAATGAACTTTGTACACACCTCTTCACGAGGTGTGAACTGCGCATTATAAATATCAGTGCACGGAACAAGTTTTGTATGAAGCGCAGAGTTCTGTGCAACGATGTGAGGCGAAACTTAAACCAGCTTGTAAATTTATACTGTAGACCCTCACCACTACAACCACTACAAAAACTACAACCACCAAAACCACTGATTACAGAATAATAACAAATTAATTTCATACCTCTGCAAATATCTTATGTGACGAGATATTACGTCACTATTAAACTTTTTATTTTATGCACATTGTGGAGCAAATCCAAATAAGTAGACATCATTGTTTTGCACTTTATTTAGCATGATTCAAAGTGATAAAGCGAAGGGTGCTGAAGAAAACATAAAAATGAAGAAGATTCCATAAGGAGGGAGTTCATATTCTGTATCTTCATAAAACATAACTAGGGTGATAAGATAAACGGAAGGGCGTGACATTCAGCACGCATGATGGGAATGACAATTTTTTTTTTATTATTTAGAACTACAAATTTACACTCTACTCCCAATGGAGCAATAAGCAAATGTGAGGTAAGAGACAACGGGAGGGAGTAGTCATCCATCGACGAGACTCCGACAAGGGAATGACAAATACGCATTAAATTTTAACCGAGAAGCAAAGGAAAGAAATTCTTCATCTTCAGTGTAGAAGAAAAGATATCCTGTCCTCAACATGGAAGAAACATCAACATTCGAAAAGTCGGTAGGCCTACCTGTACCAAAGTACACGACGTTACAAGCCACAAAATAGAAATCGTCACAGTCACCGCTGTGACAGTCTCAAACCTCAAACACGGCGTACGAGACTTCGAATTAGATTCGTCAGGCACAGGATCAGTGGCTCCATCTGGTGAAAACAGCACCATAGCTTCGGGCTTCAGAAAATGGGGAATTTCTTCAGTACAGTAACAACCATACATAGTGAGCACTCCAAAGGGAAAAAAGCCTGTCAAAAGTGTCAAATACCTACTCTTGTTTTAACTAGACATTATATGTTTCACATCTTGTCCAGAATCAGATTTTATGTACGTTCACAACTGTAAAAATATTAGGATACCAATATCTAAACAGCACCCGAGACTTATTCTGCTGGAGGCCTGAAGATGACCTGTTAACAGGTCGAAACATGTAGCCTATATACTCCAATAAATATTTGTTGTGCTGTCGTGTACTAGTCAATTTGTTATTTATTTCGTTAGAGCACTTCGTGATGCCATCTCTAAAAAAAAATTCTTCAGCACATAAACATCTCTCAGATTCTATTTCTTTTTTAACGTTTGTGTTTCCGTGCATCACTAGTACAATTACAACTGATAACCAACAAGATGCAACTATTTTGATTTATTTACTTTATTCAGCTCTACATGTTTCGGACGATGTTTTCGCCAATCATCAGGAGCATGTCACAGTAACTACAGCTTCTGGTTATGTCCACCGATGTTACTGCTGGCTGGTGTTGCGTATTGGGTGGAACTGACTTAAGTCAGTGGACATTACCAGAAGCTGTAGTTACAGTGATATGCCACCGATGACAGGCGAAAACATCGCCCGAAACATGTAGAGCTGATTAAAGTAAATAAATCAAAATAGTTGCATCTTTTTGGTTATCAATTGTAATTCTAATTATAGTTAATGTATCAGTGCGGAAGTGTCACACCCGGGCTTATCGTTGATCCTGACGCGTACACATCAACCCATCACGTAGGTGCAACGTAATTCAGTTCAGCGTACCGAAAATTAAGCATCTCAATTGTTTCTTACCCTCAACACTAACAGAATTAACGACGTACAAAAGAAGAAACCTTTGAAAGCAAAAAGGACGGCCGTTCCGATACAGGCTTGTGCCTAAGTATTCTGTTCAACAGAGTGCGTCTACGGTTAGACATTTGAAATTTCGTATTTACACTTATTTTAAAAATGACGGAATAAGAGTTAAATCTCATCAGGAATACTAACTATAGTGGTACCCCTATATTGAATCGTAGCACAATTAAATTGTATCGACGGTTTCTACCTTAGATTCTCAATATCAAATTTCATCCAAACTCGTTCAACAGTTTCGGACCGACAATCATTGTGCGTCTGTCTTATGCACCCTCTATAAAAAGGTAGAGTGATCCCGTTACAGGCCCGGTGTGGCCCAGAGGGTGGGTAGAGGTATAGCTCAACTCTTCCATGACCGCGGCACTAGATGGGGGTGAGTAGTCAGCAGCACGCCCCGGCCGCACTTTACGCCCGGGAAAGCCTTGGTACCCATTTTACAGGATGCTGAGTGGGCCCCATGGCTGGTCTGGGCGGGCGGTAAATCTCGTCCCCACCGGGATTCGATCTCGGACCGTCCAGCCCGTAGTCAGTAGCTACACCGACTGAGCAACCCGGCCCACTATGCACTCTATATAGATCGTAAATATGTAACAGCTGTAAGCATTCACGCTACGAAAAGCGCAAACAGCTTTGAAATATGACAAAAGAGAGGCAGCTAAGAGAACCGCAGCAGATGCTGCGGTAAGCTAAACAGCCTTTGTTGTGGAGTGTTTGTAATGTGAATTCACTTCCGCGATGCTCGATCTGGCATGTCGGACCTGGAGCAGAGGTCGTATGGCAGGAGTGAAGGTCGTCCACCCTTGCGACTTCTGCTGGGCACATTTCGGCATCCCCGTGACGTCACTCATCGGAGCGTCAGCCTGGCTGCATGGTATTATCCACTTCCGCTGCTAAGCTCTGGGAATTCTCTTCCTGTGTTTACATCGCGGGCCATCGACCCTACAAGCTCGTGGTAACCATGGCAACTAGGCCACGCCCACACCCCGGAGCGCCTTTCGATCCGACAGATCGTGAACCTCCCAGACTTCTTGTAACCCCTCCCACCTTTCGAAAACGTACACTGACAAGACACAGTGCAAATAATAAAATGCATGACTCCTAGCAGCGCCCTCTATTCCAGCCTATCAAAAATATTACAGAAATAAAGCGAATACACAGTGCATTCATTTGCTTCGTAAATAACGTAATAACGAATTTATCTCTGATATTAAACTTGTACATGAGATTGAAAATTGGCCTGTCGCCTTAAGCAAGGAGGACAAGTAGAAGTTACACAAGATTTAAGTGCAGGGAAGAATATCTGGCAACAGAGAAAATAAATGTCGGACAGATGGAGAAGAATTAAGCAACGATTACCATCACTTTTGTACGGTGCACTAGAGATTATCAGTGTCATCAGATCATGAAGGATAACATAAGCGGGACATACAGCACGCAGGAAGTAAATAGGAAATACACACCAAAGGTAAAGCAGGTAAGAGCCCTGTACACGCCATAAAAGCATAAAGGTGAAGAAAGGTCATAACTCCATTCATTCTTAGCCTCGGTACTATAAGAAGGTGAGTGGTCAGCCTCACGTTCCGGTCGCCTTACCCCAAGGAAAAGAACTCCGGGTACCTACTGGAGGCTGGTTGCACCCCAAAGCCAGTGTGGACGTTTTGAAGCAGAGGTAACCAGTTGTGAGAAGGAAGTTTAGCAGGAATGATACTGTTACAATACGTTTTAAAGAAACCGAACTGAATTCAACGACTCATGACAAGGTAAAGCGGAAGGACCTGATAAACCTGATTCCACAAATGGAAGGGAATTCCTTGACTTGTTAAGTGAGTGTTAGCTTCTGAAAAAAGACGCTGCTCCACGGATTTAGTTACAGTACATTATGTGTTGTCGGTGCAAAAAAACAGAACTACAGCTGTGCTTTGTACAGTGATATGAGTTGCATAATGATTTAACTGGAAGCTGAACACAGCGGTTAACTGAGACAGGAATTCAGAATACGCCCGATTCCAGCTCGGGCCAAAACCCGAAATCTCTGACCGAGGTTTCCTGTAGTTTTTTTTATGGTTTTGCACATACCGTAACGGCTTCACTTCGTTGCGCTACTCACGGTCCGTATCATTCAGCTCTACTTGCACTCAGCAAATAACAGTGTGGCGAAAAAAACCTAAAAACTTTTATGTTACATAACGAAGGAACGGTGTGGTGATTTGATCATTCATTTGATTATCTGAAGAACGAAAAGACGGAAGGGGGAAAAAGAGAAAGGGCAAGATGAGAACCAAGTAAATTGAGTTATCGAGATCGGTCAAATGTCTGCCCTGCGCGTTGCAGATTTCCTGGTTTCTACCCTCTTTGCAAGCTCGTCCAGGGGTTGTCGACCTCTGTAGCAGCCTTTTGAATTGCTTGGAATCCATAATCAATCTTCCTTGCTACCAGACTGTCATCCACTGATCTGCTCATTCTGTTCACCATTTATATCGTTTTCTTTCCACAAAGCCTTCATTTTGTGGGTCACAGCCTAATAATATTCATTCGGTCAATGCGAACTTACCCAGAAATACTAAATAAATTTAAGAATGGTGATCAGTCGCATAAATCTAAAGTTGAAATTGCTGTATTCCTGATTATATAACGGAAATTCAAAATCCATTTTTTATGCTGCAACAGCTCAACTCGGGCTTAAGCTGCCTCATTTTTGAGCTTTTTAGATCACATACACATGGACATATACACCCGCTAGAACTCCTCTGAACAAGCAATCAGTCCATCGAAGAGGCCGCTCCCTACACAACACACAACAAACACACGAGACGAACATTCGTGCCCTCAGCATGATTCGAACCCGCAATCCCAGAAATCAAACGGCCGCAGACCTACGCCTTAGACCGCACAGCCACCATCGGCTCAAAATCCATTAAAACGCGCAAGTCAGATCAAGATTTATGCGTTTTACTCGTACATGAACAGTTATAGAGTTGAAGACCAATCGAGGCAGGACTGTTTCCTTATCTGTAATTATAAGTACGTTACATGTTATCGTCATTATTAGTATTAGTATTATTTTTTCAGAAGTACATTTCACCTTAACGCAGATCGAGAATTTGTTGCGTGTAACCTACTCTAAGTTAAAAAATGCTAGAAAGGATGCAGTAGCGTAGATAACCGGTCCAACGTCGTCCGCGACTCGCTAATCAGTACCCCCCCCCCATAATTACTGCACAAGTTATTCCCAGAGCTCAAAAGCGGGATCCAAAATACTGCCTTCAGCCATAAGGGAATCCAGTACGAAAGCCCCAACGACAATTTTGCATTCTGTAGGTTAGAAATCCTCCTCGGCCCAAAGGCCCCGCCGCAACGCGGGGTTTGTGGGGGCCTCGTCTTCACCCCTGTGAGGACGTCATAGTACTGTTTCAATATTCTAACCCACAGCTGTCCTAAAAAATGTTAAATATTTTTTAAATACCTATTACCACGCACGCCTATCACTTCACTAAGCGATGCCAAGTGTCCGTCCCAACTCATAAATTTGTACCTACAGTATATGCGTATTGAGAACAGAAAATCAAAAAGTGTGTGTTTGGGACAACCTCCCAAGATATAATTATGATACAAGAAAAACACTGTGAAGATTGGTGACCTGGTTCAAGAGCTGAAAGAGGCGACATACACACACCGATATCGTACACCCACTCTTCTTCCTAAAAAAAACCAGAAGCAGGCTAAAAAAGTGCTTATACCAGACATATAAGTAACAATTAATATTTGCAAAGACACAGTAGGCCATGGTCGACGTGCTGAATGAGATTAGCGCAGTATCTGCCCGTAGTAGACCAGTTGCTGATGGTATATACTTAATGGTTTACATTGAAGGACCACAACGAAGCGCGAAATTTAGAGCAGAACCCAACAGACTAATTCCGTGTTGCACAGAGGCCCTTTTCTACGTAACAGTTAATACTAATATCCTTGTTTTATTTCAATTTTGAAAATAATCTCTTACCTAAGGTCTCCGTAAACGCTGAATATACCGGACATAAGTTCAAATTTTCATATTAGTATTCCATTTTCTGCATGTTCCAAAGCCTTCTCCACACCAAATTTTACGTGCCTAGATTTAATTATTTATTGCTATCAAAACGTAAGGCAAAGAAAAATCATGCACGGCGCCATGTCATTATTTTACACCACACAGAAATGTTTCATTTAAAATCTGCGGTGACTTCTAAGGTTTGTTACTATACCAAATTTCGGAACTTAAACTGTAGATGGTGTTAGTGACGCTCTCGCCTTACAATTCCGCGTGGCCGCCATTTTCTTATTACTGATTGGAAGAAAGTAAGAAGTTTGGTGCTGGAGTGTCGTCCAGTGCCATAATGCTCGTACTAATAATCACACAGCTGCGACAACAGGTTTAAAATTTGCAACCGTGGACACAGAGAAACATACACAGACAGCATGATCACAGACGACTGCGTCTGTTATTTTTAGAAAGAAAAGTAGGTTAAACACTTAAACACTCCCGTTATAGACGAGTCTAAAATTAAACTCAGAGAGAACTACGCCCACTTATGTATAAGGACACAAGAATACGTAACAAAGGTTAGATCTAAGTAATTTTTCGAAAATTCTGAACATTTTTAACTTTGCGAGCAGCGGCGACAACTCAAATTTACGCGAAGAAAGGAATTAAGAAGTTCTCAAATTCAAATAATGTGTTCTTTTACTAGGTAGGTAAAGTGGTTAAAATCATGGAAAAAAGGAATGGCAGGAGGATTTCAAACAAATGCCGGAGAGGTGAAATGCGTAGAAAAATTTCCGTCGAAAAATGTCGCCACTTGCGACAGCTAGACATATGCGGAAGGAAAGCAGCATTCAACTTAGGGTGTGAGGTTGTGGACTGGACTTCAGCAGCCTCACAACCTACTGGCTGGAGGCAGAGCAGAGTGGCGGGTTCTTGTGAATACGGTACTGGTGTTTCGGGATCCATTTGAACGCGGAATTTTTTGACCACGTGAGCGACTGTCATTTTACCAAAAGTGGCCCTACTCCATGAAGTTGCCACTAACACTTCACTTGTACTACGTATTTCGTCACAAGTCAACCGTAAGTGCATCAGCGAACCAGCGTTATACATGTCCTTTTCAGCAGCATATATTGATTCCAGTGTCCATTCCCCTGCACGGGCTCCCCCGAATCAATCCAGGGAACCGCCCAGTGTCTCGACTAACCCCTCCCCGACGCCGACACTCAGCAATGTCAAGGGCAAGGTCACCCTACTCTGCATCCCGGTACTGCCGTCAGACGGTTAACAAACCCTGCAGGTTTCCAATCAGTGGTTCCCGACCACACGAAGGGACGCCAATTTACTTGTTAAAATATTGATTTTTTTAAAAATAATTAATGAGTCCAAAGCGACAAAGTACGTCCGTAGAACTGACAGACGATAGAACTGGTACAAATATTCACCGCTTTTTATGGACCTCGAAATTAATTACCAAGTTCACAAAATCGGACAGCTGAACCCTGCTCTGAACCAGTTTATTCAAGTTCACGCCCGCACAATGCCGTCTTAAAAACATCCACTACTTTATTATCCTCCCAACTATATATAAGTGCAGCATGTGGTACCTTATCACCAGTTTTTTTAACTACAATTTTGGGTCCACTTCTATCCTCCTTGGGAGCTTACTTTAGGGCTTCATTTCCCAAATCTAATCTGATTTCTGAAAAAAAGATTATATTCTTCATAGTGTCATTTCCTTCATCTTTCATACTCCGCTTATGTCCAAATGTTCTCGTCAGCCCTGTCTTAATACACACACAGAATATGTACTTTATTCGATACAAAACATACAAAACAGCAATACACTCTTAGCAATAGATGTGAAAATCAAGCACATCCATGGTCACAGAACGAGATCATTGAATTCTGAAATTTCGGAGCTAACAGGAAGGCAAAGTAACGCTGGAAGTACGGGTTTGAGTTCCTTATATCCAATAAGTTGGCTAATCATGGAAGACAAACAAAAAAGATTAATATGTTGGACTTCCGTTTCTGGCAATGACGCACATTCTCTGCGCTATCATAATGCTGTCTAACTGCTTCTCAATAGGCCAAGGCAGAAAGAGTTGTTCTAAGCAAGGCCTTCTTTGCAAGCAGATAATACTTCCACCCTCCGATCTGCGAAGAGTTTGCACTGCATGTAGTACATCATTACGATATATTCTGTTAAGTGCTTCTCAACACTGCTGTATGATCGCACATCGTAACACAATCTAATCGCTTACGGCATGCAGAACCACGTATTAATATAACATTTTGTATTTACGCAAACATTATTCACAGAGTTCGGAGACCTTTTAAGAGGAAGAAATATGACGAAAGTGATTCAAACCTACTTAGCAGTAAGGGGTATTTTGTGATTCGCAATCTAGCCCCAGTGTCTGATGTGATTAACCGCCAAACAGCCTCGACAGGTACACATTTTCACTTGTCAGAGATTCTCAGATATTGACAGATTGAATTACCCATCAGATGGCCCCGATATGTACATACTTTCACTTATACTAGGCTGTCAGTGTTTGACAGAGTTAATCGTCAGCTGTATCCGATATGTACATACTTTCACTTATAACAGACTCTGAGTCTGAGAGATGGGGATAATTGTCAGAGAGCCCCCAAATGTACATACTTTCGCTTACAAGAGACTCTGAGTGTCTGACAGATGGAGTTAATAGTCAGATGGCGACAACATGTATATATTGTCACCTATAAGAGACTCTCAGGGCCTGAAAGGTGGAGATAATTGTCAGACGGCCTCGACTTGTAATAATCACCTCAATAATAGAAGTAGAAGATTAAATAGACCTTGTGCAATGGTTACATACAGTTTTAAGTAAGATTAAATACCTTTGGTGTGCTCAGCCCCATAATTGACAAATCATGTTCCGGTAGGAAGTTGGAATGAAATTAAACGCCCCACATTCTTAAAAGTTGAAAAGAGCAATTGATATTAGTTCTGTTTGTCGTGTGTTGCGGTGCATGAAGGCCAAAGGTGTTAGTTCTCATGATAAGACTCAGCCGAATTTCGGAAATTACCTGCCAGCCAAATGCTGGGCTGATCCCGAAATTTCTAAATTCAGGTAACATGAAAGGTATGGAATTTCACGTCACTTTTCAAACAGGCGTGCCTTGTGGATAAGGTGTGCTAGGGTGGAAAAATTCCAGTACATAACAATAAAAAAAACAACTTCGAAGCAGAAAGTGCCTAACAAAGGAACAGCATCTTAGGCCGAAGAGGTACTGACAACAGGGTTGGAAAATACCGCATGAATATTGCCACAATTCGTGAAATTTTATGAGCCGTAGAGGAATGCCTTGTAATTCAAAACGTTTAGGCTCACCTCACAAAACACAACACCGTTGCAGTACACTGGCTGAGACTCGCGGTTATCTACGTGACATCGTGACCGCCTGCAGTCCTTCACACTAACAGTTCCCTTATAATATTATTCACTGCTACATAACCTCCGTATGAAGTAAGTTATCTGGTTGACAACGCTCTACCAACTGTGGACAGTGATCATGAAATTTATTCTCCTCCTCCTACTACTACTACTACTACTACTA
>Ga0123352_10008874_pt1 | contig 15675 bp, 10 predicted proteins | sample TergutLab28metaG_FD_89700 | JGI IMG/M metagenome (GOLD analysis project Ga0123352, IMG submission 89700) | Labiotermes labralis P1 segment gut microbial communities from Petit-Saut dam, French Guiana - Lab288 P1 | ecosystem: Host-associated > Arthropoda: Insects > Digestive system > Gut ... | reverse complement strand
TGCGGCTGGCACAAAAATTCTTATTGCAAAACTTCCAAAACCTACAATGCAACATCCACTTGCACTTGAAACACTTATGCCTGTGATTGCATATTTTGTTGCGGACAGTGAAGAAATTGCAATTGATTATGCGGTCAAGATGTTGGAACTTGGCGGGCTTGGGCACTCGGCGGCGGTTCATGCAAGAGACGAAGATATAATAATGCGTTACAGTCATGCAATGAAAACCGGACGTGTTGTTGTAAACCAACCATGTACACAAGGGGCAATTGGTGATATTTATAACGTATTAACACCATCTTTGACCTTGGGTTGTGGAAGTTATGGTAAGAACAGTACAACGTCGAATGTTTCGGCGGTAAATTTACTTAATATAAAAAGAGTAGTAAACAGGAGGCTTAATATGCAATGGTTTCAAATCCCACCACGAATTTTCTTTGAAAAAGGGTCGCTTGCGTATCTTGAAAAGATGCCAGAAATTACAAAAGCGTTTATCGTCACAGATTCTACAATGGTGCAACTTGGTTTTGTGGAACGCGTTTGCAAACATTTACGTAATCGTCCAAATGCTGTGGCATACGAGGTTTTCAGTGATGTCGAGCCAGATCCATCTGTTGAAACGGTTCAACGTGGAACGGCGGCGATGAACAGGTTTAAACCTGATGTTATTATTGCACTTGGTGGCGGATCGCCTATTGATGCGGCAAAAGGAATGTGGTTGTTTTATGAACATCCTGACACAAAATTCGAAGATATGCGTTTGAAATTCCTTGATATCCGCAAGCGTGCATTTGAATTTCCACCACTTGGCAAGAAAACACAATTTGTTGCGGTGCCAACAACATCAGGAACAGGAAGTGAAGTAACCGCGTTTACCGTTATTACTGATAAAAAAACCGGAACAAAGTACCCACTTGCAGATTATCAATTAACACCAACCGTTGCGATTGTTGATCCACAATTTACCGAAACAATGCCACGTTTTATTGTGGCAGACACAGGTATGGACGTTTTAACACATGCAATGGAGGCATATGTTTCTATATTAAACAGCGATTATACAAGTGCACTTGCACTTCAGGCAATTAAATTGGTATTTGAAAACCTGCCAAAGAGTTTCAACGAAGGCGACGAAACAAGTCGGGAGAAAATGCATAATGCATCATGTATTGCAGGGCTTGCATTTACAAACAGTTTCCTTGGAATTAATCACAGTCTTGCACATAAACTTGGTGGGGAATTCAATCTTCCACATGGTCGTGCAAATGCAGTGCTTTTACCACATGTCATTGAATATAACAGTGGTACCGCAGGCAAGCATCCTGCGTTCCCAAAATATAATCAACCGATGGCGTCTGCTCGGTATGCAGAAATTGCGGATTTTCTTGGACTTGGTGGAAAAAATGAGGCGGAGAAAATTCAAAAACTTGTCAAAGCGGTACAAAAACTTATGAAAGAAATTGGTATTCCCATGACAATTTCTGAATGTGGTGTTGATAAAGATGTGTTTGAAAATGCGATTCCAGAACTTGCAAAAAAGGCATTTAATGATCAATGTACAACGGCGAACCCTAGGTATCCACTTATCAAAGACCTTGAGGAAATTTACAGGAAGGCGTATTAATTCATGGACCGGAACAAAAGCACCTAACGGTGCATTAAAGCCGAGATCCTAGTACAAATGATTGAAGCAGACCAGTTCGCTTAAGCGAACCATTAATATATTCCTTAATGTCCACGAATGTATAATTCTTAGAGTATCAAAAAACTCTGGTGCAAAGTTCAATTTGCAAAGCCAGAGTTTTTGTTTTTGTCAAGCATTTTAGACTTTTTACATTTAGACTTTTGATTTATACTTTGATGTGATATAATGTAGGGTGGGAGATGCGAAAGATATGAATGGTGAGAAAAAGAAATTTAGAGCGATTGTGGTGAGTCATTCACTCTTTTTGCCTGGGAATAAATGTAATGCGTTTTTGACGGTGCCCGAACAAATTGATGTTGGTAAAATGATATCGGAAAGCAGTGACGATGTTGTATTTTTGGCAAGGTTCCCAGATGATACAGATAAGGTCGTCGATATTAGCAAATTGCCAAGGATGGGAACACTGTGTTTTATTTCAAAGTTTGTTATGAATGGAACAAAAGAGGCAAGTATTACAATCAATACCAAAGAACGTGTTGTGATTGAAAAATTTCATCAACTTGAAGTGGGGTTGAATCTTGAGGTAGAAGTTTCATTTCCAAAACAAGAACTCTCTCAAAGGGAACAGGGACTTGTTAAAAAAATTGCTGTACTTGTTAAAGGACTTCTTAAAGAAATTGGACGTTCTGATGGAAGGATTAACGGAGTAATTAACACAATCAACAAAGAATCGGGTGATGATTTATTTGCATATTGTGATAGAATTGCAGACTTTTTCGTTGTGAAACAAGAAGAAAGACGTGCGATATTAGAAGAACTTGACCTTGTAAAACGTCTTGATTTGGTGTTGAAAGTTATCAAACGTGAAGAGGATCACATTAGAATTGCACACGACATAAGCAACAAAACGCGTAAAAACATGGATCAAACACAGAAAGAATATTTTTTGCGTGAACAGTTACGCGTGATAGGGGAAGAACTTGGTGAAGATCATAACGAGGCCGAGGACTTTGTAAAACGACTTGAGGAATCAGGTGCACCAGAAGAAACAATTAAAAAAGTTAAAAAAGATATAACTCGGTTGATTAAAACGAACCCTTCGAGTCCAGAGATTGGGATTTTACGAAATTATATTGAGACGATTCTTGATTTGCCTTGGGTAAAACACAGTGAAGATGAGACAAGTTTAAAAAAAGCAAGGGCGACACTTGAGGAAGATCATTATAATATGAGTGAGGTTAAGGATCGAATTATTGAACATATTGCGGTCATGCAACTTAACAAAGAACTTGGTGGTCAAATTTTGTGTTTGGTTGGCCCGCCTGGTGTTGGTAAAACAAGTATTGCCCAGAGTGTTGCCAAGGCGCTTGGCAGAAAATTTGTACGCGTGAGCCTTGGTGGTGTACGTGATGAGAGTGAAATCCGAGGCCACCGAAAGACATATATTGGGTCGATGCCCGGCAAAGTTATTTCTGGTATGAAAAAGGTTGGTACAATAAATCCGGTGTTCTTGTTTGATGAAATAGACAAGATGTCGCATGACAGCCACCGTGGGGACCCGGCATCGGCCATGCTAGAGGTTTTAGACCCTGTGCAAAACAAAACTTTTGTGGACCATTATTTGGAGGTTGCCTATGATTTGAGTCATGTTTTGTTTATTTGTACCGCAAATGATGAAAGTGCGATACCTTGGGCTTTGCTTGACAGGATGGAAATTATCAACTTGTCAAGTTATACACTTGTTGAAAAACAAAAAATTGCAATGCAATATTTGCTGCCTCGTGTTGCCAGTGAACATGGGATATCAAGTGAAATTATTTCATTCGAAAATAATGCACTTGAATTTGTGATAGAACGATATACACGAGAAGCAGGTGTTCGCGAGTTATCAAGGGTTTTAGGTTCGCTTTATCGTAAAATTGCAGTTCAGATTGTTAATAACGAGATTTCTAAGGATGGTAAAGTTATCCTTGATACCGCCAAGATTGTTGAAATGCTTGGTAAAGAAAAGTATTCAAAGGATGATCTTTCAAAAGCCGATGCGATTGGTGTAGTAAATGGTCTAAGTTATTCGGCGGTAGGTGGAGATGTGTTGAAATTGGAAGTAGTATTAACCCCTGGGAAAGGAGAGTTAAAATTAACAGGGCGACTTGGTGATGTGATGAAGGAGAGTGCACAAATTGCACTTAGTGTTACAAAGAGTCTTGCAAAAGATTATGGAATTGACAGTTCTTTATTTGAAACAAAAGATGTCCATATTCATGTACCAAGTGGGGCGATTCCTAAAGATGGGCAAAGTGCGGGTGTTGCACTTGTTACCGCACTTGTATCTGCTTTCAGTGGTAAGAAGGTACGCGGCGATACCGCACTTACTGGAGAGGTTACGCTTTCTGGTCGTGTACTTGAAATTGGAGGTGTGCGAGAAAAGACGTTAAGTGCATATAGATATGGAATTGGAAACGTGATTTTACCAACAAGTAATAAAAAGAGCCTTGATAAGGTTCCTGAGGAAGTTGTAAAGGGTCTTGAATTTTCTTTTATGAGCGAGATTACCGAAATTTTGAATTGGATGTTGGTGTAAGTTTGTGTATAATGAAAACATGGAAATTGTCAACTCACGGTTTGTAACAAGTGCAACGAATATTGTACAAGCGGATGCATTACCGAGTTTAAATCAAATTGCTTTTGTAGGCCGAAGTAATGTTGGTAAATCAAGTTTAATTAATATGTTGACGGGGCGAAAAGGTTTAGCGGTAACAAGTTCAACACCAGGTCGAACAAGACTTATTAATTTTTTCGAGATAACTTTAAGGTCAAAAATTCAAAGACAAGCATGTAAATGTGGTGAGCCAAATTTTTATATATCAGACAGCCAGTTATACTTTGTAGATTTACCAGGCTATGGATTTGCACAGGCAAGTAAAAAAATGCAAGGCGGATGGAATCAAAGTTTGACAGAATTTTTGCAAGAAAGTAAAGATTTAAAGATGGTTTTTATATTGCTTGATTTAAGACATGACCCAACACAAAATGATATTGATGCCCTTGTATTTTTACAAAGCAATGAAATACCATTTAAAATTTTAGGAACAAAGACAGATAAAATCTCAAAGACACGGTTACACAATCATGTCAGCAACGTCGCAAAGGTTCTTGGGATTACAAACAATGATATTATCGTTACAAGTGCCAATGATAAACGTGGCAAACGAGAAGTGTTTCACATTATTAATTCTGTTCTATAAAACCATTTGATTTATCGGCTGTGTTTAAATAAAATGTAGGTTATCGGTGTTTCATAGCTGTTGTTTAATAAAAATGCCTCAAGTTCATTTTCATAAATCATGATGTTGTTTTTGTCTGTTATTATAAAGCGAGTAAAATGTCTTGGCGAAACAAGTTTATATGCCTCAAAAAGTGTTGTTTTTGTTGTGATTGCAACGTCATGCAAAGATGTATTATTTTGCCGTGATTTGAACTTTGATACGAATTCACTTTGTCCGAATTCAAGATTTATCATAAGCAGCATAGAAACAGACAATATGATAAGAGATGTGTTGAAAATCAAGAAAATTGAAGCAAAGAGCAATAATAAAAAAATCGAAGTTGAAATGATTTTTGATATTTTACGAGCACGCTCGCCAAATAGTGCATGCAAAATTTTACCGCCATCAAGTGGATAAATTGGAAGCATATTAAGCATTGCAACACTTGCATTTGTTATGATAAGAATTTCCCAAATTGAAAAAATTACCGGGAAAAGCCACATTAAGGCACCAAGTGACAAAGCGAAAATTATATTTCCAAAAGAACCTGCAAGAAGTATAATGACTTTTTGATTCTTAGGCAAAAAACCTATATCCATTTCAATTTGTGCACCAAAAGGAAGAAGTTGCAAACGCTTTGTCTTTATATTGTAATGATTTGCAACAAGTGCGTGGCTTGACTCATGAATAAGAACCGCAATCATAAGTGATAGTGCAAAAAAGGCAAGTCCACTTATAAGTGAGATAAACATAAACAACACGAAAAATGGGTGAATTGTAATTGGTAATTTTCGCATGAACTATGTATATGCTTGATTAAGAACAAAAGCACCTAACGGTGCTTTTGTTCTACTCTAGGAATTATTTTTTCAAAACTTGTTTCCAATATTTTTGCAAGTGCAAGTGCGGTATTAAGATCGCCAAGTGCTATTGCATTTCCTAGAAACAGATTAATCTCGAACAAACCAGTTGGTGTTGATGGTGCACCATTTTGAACCATGAACAGTGTGATTTCAGCAACCAGACCATAATCTTGTTCGATATATGCTTTACGCAGTACATCATCAAATTTGCCTAGTGAGCCAGCAGTAATTTCCCTTTTTAATTCTTTAGTTTGCTTTATGAGTTCTAAAAATTCACGCTTTGTTAAACTATTCATTTTTATTTCCACCTTTCTAAGTGGTTTGGGATGTACTTATTATAACAACTTGCAGGTAAGTTGTCAATATTGAAAATGAAATTTATATTTCGATTGTTCCAGTCTAGGAACTATCGCTAAATTTTTTGTACTAGGATCTCAGCTTAAACGCACCGTATGGTGCTTTTGCTCTTTCTAGAAGACTTGGTTTGAAATGTGGAGATGGTTTTATATCCATAAGATCACAAATTGTTGCGGCAATATTTGTAAGCCCCATACCTGTCGGAAGTTGTTTGTAATGATCTCTGAGTGATTTTTTGACAAGAATACATGGCACAAGATTGTTTGTATGGGCGGTTTTTGGTTGATTTGTTTTTGCATCAAACATTTCTTCGGCGTTACCATGATCGGCACAAATTACAAGATTGGTATTTGTTTCAAGGCATATTGTAATAAGTTCACCAAGGCATTCATCGACACATTTACATGCCTCTATTGTGGCATTAAGATCACCTGTATGGCCAACCATATCTGGGTTTGGCAGATTACATTTTATAAAATCGTATTTATTACTGTGAATTGCTTTGATTACAGATTTTGTAATTTCAGGTGCTTTCATACGGGGTTTTTTATTAAACATTCCATTCAATTCATCCGATTTAATTTCAATCCATGTCTCAAGATCTTCGGAGATTTTTTTACCCTTATTGCCATTAAAGTAATATGTTAGATGCCCAAATTTGACAGTTTCGGTTACACTAAGTTGACGTGCATTATGTTTAACAAGCCATTCTGTGAGTGTATTTTCAATAACTGGAGGCGGACAGAGATAGTTTTTAGGGATAAGTAGTTCACTGTCGTATTGCAATATACCTGCAAACATACACTTGTCAATTTTGGAAAATTGTTCGTTGGTAAGATATTTGCCTGTTTCAAACATTGCACAGGTTTGCAATGCCCGGTCACCACGATAGTTAAGTAAAAGAACACTGTCACCATTATTTAGCATAGCGGAATTATCTAGAACAAAATTAGGAAGATTTTCGTCGGTGAGTTTTGGGTTTTTAGCATATTCTTCTTTAATTAAATTTTCAATATTATTGGTGTATGTGGCATTACCTGTTATTGTTTCAAACCCACGGATTGGAATTTGGATATTACTTTCGTATCTGTCCATAAAGATACGGCCACGTCCACCAATTGTTGCGATTGTTGCGGCAAAATCGTTGTGCTTTGATTCAAGTTCATCAATAAATTCTTGTGTTTGTTTAAGATAAACAAGGATACTTTGGGGTGAAACATCTCGACCATCGGCTATGGCATGAATTGATACCGGTATGTTTTCAATTGCACACCGATTTAAAGTCAAAAAAAGATGTTCAATGTCACTGTGTACACGTCCATCAGACAAAAGGATTATAATGTTTAATTTGGGGGCAGTGCTTTTAACATGAGACGGGTTTTTAATATTATTAACAAGTTTTTTCCAAGTATCACTTTGAAAGATTTTACCACTTTTGAATTGATCATTAAGAAGGACAAGGCCTTGTTTAATGATTTGTCCAGCACCTATTGCATTATGTCCGACTTCGGAATTACCTGCGTCTTTTTCATCTGAAAGGCCAACTTCGTGACCGCTTGCGATTAGTGTGGTTGATGGGTATTTATCAAAAGCATTCCAAAGGTTTTGCATGTTTGCCATTGCAATTGCATTGCCATGTTCATTAGCGATACCAAGTCCATCAATTATACACAGAACGGTTTTGTTTAACTTGATGTTTTTCATTAAATAAATTTCCTTTTATATTTTGTTGATAAATTATATCATGCCAAAACACAAAGTGTGCGAAAAATTTGCCATTACTATACATGATTAAATATGTCGAAATATGAGGTTTTTTTCTTGTTGTCAAATGTCGAATTTAGATTTAAGATTATATCAGTACAGAACAAAAGCACCTTACGATGCATTTTAGCCGAGATTCTAGTACAAAAAAATTTAGCGATAATTCCTAGAGCATAAGAAATTCTTTCGAAATACAGAAGTGATTACCAAAGGAAATAACTTTTGAAAATAGGGGGAGTTTTATGAAACGCGAGCGTGGACATTTGAGAAGCAAAGCCTGTACGGCTAAACAAAGACTTTTAGACGGATTTTGGGCGATTGAAGAGAATAGAAGTAATGAAACAATTACATCACTTGGTTCAAGCGAATATGACAATGAACTTTATACAAAGATTGCCTTTTTAATTTCAGGTGGGATTTCAAATCCGCTTGGACATGTTCTTGATAAAGACAGTATGGAACAAATGTCTTTGTCAGAAAAAGAGAGATATGTGTTTTCAATGAGTAACAAAGTACGCGAATTAACAGAAAGATATTTTGAAAGTATAGCGGTATAGTTGACGGTTTAGATTGTTTGCTGTATACTTTGTTTATGGATATTTCACATGAACAGGTATATGCCAAGACACCTTCATCACTTCCTTTATCCAGATGGTCAAAGTTGGTGTCACTTGTATTTATACCTTTTACTTTTGTTTTGGCATCGCTATTCTTAGAAATTGCTTTGTTTGCTATGCTTGGTTGGTCATTCCCTCCGTCATATATGTTTTCGTTTGCAATTATAGTCGTAGTTGCCGCGGTTATTGCATGTATCCCAAGCCGAGTCGCACAACTTGTAATACTCTTGCTTATTCTTGTTTTTCAAGCATTTTTGGTTATAGGAATTATGATTGCATATGTGAATCTTGGTGAGATTTTCTTGCTTGAACATTTCAGGGCGGCAAGGGAAATCATTGCGGGTAACGATTCGGCAGACATAAACCCTGCGGTTGCAATTATTACTGTTTCTGTTATTGTGGTTACATGGCTTGGTGGTGCGATTTTTGTACAAAGAAAATACAAACCTCACAGATCCGGTTTCAGATTAAAAGGCATTGCAATATCTGCACTTGTTGTCATTGTTGCAATGGGTGGAATGGGAATAAATTGGGCGGTTTTGCCGGCAACCACAGATGACCTTTTTGCAAATGTTACAACGAACAGACGTTTTGTTTTAAATTCATTTAATTCAAACAGATTTTTACATTTGCGTTCATTCGGAACACCTATGTTTTACACAAGAAATATTTTTGAAGTTATTGGAATGGGTCCTGCATTATCAAGTTCAGGTCTTTATCGCAATTATGAGTTCAATGACGATACCACACTTCCAGATTTCATGATTAATGGCATGGATATGAGTCATATCCAGCTTAACGCCGATTATAATGTTATTATGCTTATGCTTGAGACGATTGAATTTGATGCGATTAACCCATGGATTACACCAAATTTGTGGCGTATTAAAAATCAATCAACCTGGGTCGACGGATATCATGCAATTGAACGAACATGCATGGCAGAATATTCTTCTCTTGTTGGATCTCAACTTGCTGGCATTGAAATGTGGTCAAGTTTTACAAATACAAATACACAACAATCACTTCCTCATATTTTCAGGCGTGCTTTTGTAGATGAATATGAAAGAACCGATGGCGAGCATGAATTTCAGATTGGCGGATTTCACAATTTTAACAGAGAGTTTTACCGCCGCAACCAAATGTTCAGACCTAACCGCCTTGGATTTGATTGGATTATGGATAATAATACTTTTATTAATGCAATGACACCTGAGGAGAGGGCAGAGTTAGAGCCAAATGCAAGGGTTCAGAGACTTTTTGAACTTAACAGTGATCGAGTTATGTTTGACATTATGACCGAAACGATGGCCCCGGCCGATAAAAGATTTTTTAGCTATGTTTTGAATGTTGGAACGCACACACCACATTTTATGTCGGCGGCGGTTCGTCCTGCAGGAACACGTGACTCTGATGGACGTCTTGAATTCAGTGCTGTTCCACAATTTGAAACCGCTCTTGACTATATAACATATCTTGACAGTCTTGCTCCAATAGGTACTTCGGATGCGACGAGTTTGCTTGAACAACTTTTTCCAAGACTTAATCAAGATGATCATGTTAGGCGTGGTGTTTATGCATATCTAACAGCAATGCATGATTTTGATATTGGTATTGGTATGTTACTTGAACATCTTGAAACTACTGTTGATTTTAGATATGCCCATTTGCCTGAAGGGCATCCAGACAGAAAATACCTTATAGACACAACCGCGATGATACTTTATACAGACCACTTTAACTTTGGCACCTATATCAATTACCGACGTAACAGAAATCGCGGAGGACTTTTATCTAATCGTACTGAGGCAGATATTAATCCGCATTACACGCGCATTGGACAAAACCTCCTTTTAGGCGAACAAGGTGTGTTTATAATATATAATCCACGTGACAAAGAACTTCGTGACAGTGTTAACAATATAAGTTCAGATAGAAATACGGTTGATGCACATTTAATGGGATATTTTAACCCAGAGAATCGTGAAATTCATGCAAATGTTGGACGACGGATTACACGTTTTGCGTCAATTAACGAAGTTTATCGTTCAATAACACATCTTTTCCAGGTTGAAACATACGACAGATTTACTTTGGGTACATCTGTGTTTGACGAAGATGCTGTTGCAGTTGGGATTGGCTTTATCACAGGTTTTTATTGGGGATTTTGTATAGATCCAGATGCCCCAACATTTGGCCAACCATTTAGAACAAGAGACTTTGTAAATTTTCGTGGGGCAGAACCAAGTCCTCTTTCCCAAGAAATTTTTCGCGAGCGTTTAACCACTTCTGTTGCAACAATGTTATCACTCCGCACCCCGTACGAGACACGTAACCGCGGACGAAATTCGTTTGTTAACACATTTAACCGACTTTGGGAGGTCAACCCTATGCTTTATAACATTCCAAGAGGTATATAAAACCCAGGTTGACTGACCAGTTGCGAGTTATTTTGCCAATTTACTTCAAAGTTTTTATCAGAACCTGTTTTAGAATTATTATATGACAATTTATCTAGAGCATGCAATCATTGACAATATGGTTATTAACGGTTTGCTTTTGTATTTGGTTTTTAAAACGATGAAGCAACGCGTGCCACGTTGGAAAGTTTTTTTGTCGGCACTGGTAGGTACAGGATTTGCACTTGTGTTGCCACTTTTAAGTTGGAGTGGGGTAGCCGCAATAGTGATACGTATTTTCGTAGGCTTATTGATGGTGTTTATTGTTCAACATAAGTCTGTACGTCGCTACATTTTGTTCTTTTTATTATTTATTGCATATACATTTGCGTTTGGTGGTGCAGTATTTGGAATTTTATTCATGACAAATAATACTCACGGCAGTTTACTGTACTTCTCAAGTAATACAGCGGTTCCAATGGGCTTTCTTGTTGGAGGAGTTTTTATATTCTTTTTACTTATGAAATTACTTGTAAAGTTTTTGAATGCACGTCACAGTGCAAGTCAACATCTGAGAGATATTATAATTCATTATAAAGGCGAGCGTTACAAAGTTGCAAGTTATCTTGATACGGGTAACAGGTTAACAGATCCCCAAACAAAGGCACCGGTTGTTATTATAAGCCTGAGTTTATTTTTAAGGATTTTCCCAGATATTTCTGCGGATAGAATTGTTTTGAATAAACTTGATAAAGAAGTCGAAGATGGGCGTTACATTCCATTTTCTACAGTTGGAAAAGATGGTAAGATGTTTACCTTTTCGCCGACCGCCTTGGAAATTTTAGAAGGTAACAAGAACAAAATCAAAAGACACGAAAATATAAGGCTTGGGGTAAGTATGAAAGGATTTAAGGATGCAGTGCAATACGATGCACTCTTGAATGCGAACTTGATTTAGATTACTTTCTTTTCTATAAAATGCCATGGAATTGCATAATTCGCATGAATGATTATTTTAAACTCTTTCTAGGCATATATTTGGAGGTGGATTATATGGGAGTTAAAGAAAAAGCGATTGCATTATTTCGCAAGATTACCAATGCAAAATTATGGGATGAAGACTTTGTATTCTTTATAAATGGCACAGAGGCACTTGCACGACCTTTGCCAAAGGATCAAGAGGAAGTATTGTTGCAGGAATTACATCTTGGCAAACCAGAGACAAAACGCAAGTTGATAGAACATAATTTGCGTCTTGTGGTTTACATAGCGAAAAAATTTGAAAATACAGGTCTTGACATTGAGGATTTGATTTCGGTAGGGTCAATTGGTTTAATTAAAGCGGTAAATTCATTTCAGTATGACAGAAACATTAAACTTGCAACATACAGCAGTCGTTGTATTGAAAATGAAATCCTAATGCATTTGAGAAAAGTAATGAAGAACCGAGGTGACGTTTCGATTGATGAACCAATTAAAACGGACAGTGATGGGACGGAAATTCATTTAGGTGATGTCGTAGCGGTGCAACAAGATGTTGTGCACGATGAACTTGATTTAAGTGTTGAGAAAAATTTGCTGTGGCTTGCGATTGATAAACTTGGAATTCGTGAACAAGAAATTATGCAATTACGTTTTGGACTTGGTGGAGGTGATGAAAAAACTCAAAAAGAAGTTGCAGAGATGTTGTGCATAAGCCAATCTTACATTTCTCGTCTTGAAAAGAAAATCTTAGCACGTCTGAAGCGTGAACTTAAAAAGGTCGACAGTTTATGAAAGAGAGGCCATTGCCTCTTTTCCCGTCGTCAATTTTGACCAAGTGCTTTGATTACAAGTTCCCGAACAGTGGACGAATCAACTTTGCCTTGTGTGGTTTTCATAGTTTGTCCGATAAAAAAGTTAAGTTTTTTTGCTTGCTCTGTGTCATTTGGTGCCGATTTATAATCAATGACTGCACTTGGATTATTTCTAATTAACTCACTTATAATTTTTTCAAGTTCCGAGGTTTGGTTATCGGACATTTCTGCAGAATACACAAGTTCATTTTTTATGGCAACAGTTATTGCATCTAGATTTGGATTGTCAAGAAGTAAATCTCTTAATTTAATAGTATTAACCCTTTGAATTTTTATAAGACCACTTATAATCGAGTCAAAGTAAGTTATTCCATCTTCAAGACTTATCATTTGAATAATTTGTTCGGCGGTTAATCTTGGGTTCCAATTTATAGCGGTTTCCAAAACCACGTTAATCATAAATCTAGAAGCCTTTTGAGCAGATTTAATTAGAATAGGGTTCTTGGCAAAAACATCAGGCTCGCTTTTTATACCTGCAATCAAACTTACACATTTTTGAAAACACATACAGAATTGTTTGTCACGTGTTAGAATGTCTGCTTCGTATTCTGGAATTTCAAAGCCATTTATGAAAAATTCCTTTAATTTATTTGCAAGTGGAGACTTTATAGCTTCTTTTCTTAGACGTGTAATATTATCTTGAGTGATTCTTATGCGGAGTTGATCTGGGTCAGGAAAATAACGATAATCAAAGGCAACTTCTTTGTTACGCATAGGTGAACTTTTTCCTTGGGCATCATTCCATCTTCGAGTTTCTTGTTTAATAAATTTTCCTTCGTCCAGGAGTGCGGATTGACGTTTTATTTCGTATTCAATCGCTCGGCCAGCCATTTTGAAAGAGTTTATGTTTTTCAATTCAACACGATCACCAAGTTTATCAGAGCCTTTTGACTTAAGAGAAATATTGACATCGCATCGCATGCCACCTTCTTCCATCCTGCAATTTGCAGTGCCACTGAATACAAGTCTTGATCTGACCTGTTCAAGAAATTCAATCGCCTCGGTACTTGATGAAATATCTGGCTCGGTTACCATTTCCATAAGTGGCACACCACCACGGTTCAAATCTACATAGGTTTCTCCTTTAACCTCGTCGTGAAGAAGTTTCCCTGCATCTTCTTCCAGATGAATACGATTAAGGCGAATTTTTTTCCCACTTTTAAGTATTACATGGCCACCCAAGCAAACCGGTTGTTCCATCTGTGAAATCTGATATGCTTTTGGCAAATCAGGGTAGAAATAGTTTTTTCTTTCGAAACTTATTATTTTACCATCAGTTAAATTACTTACATCACAATCAAAAGCAAGTCCAGCAGTTATTGTCTTTTCAATTGCAACACGTGATGGCATTGGCAAAGCACCAGGCAAAGCAAGGCAAACAGGGCAAACATTGGCATTTGGCTCGTCCGCCATATCATTTTTACAGGCACAGAACATTTTTGTATTAGTATTAAGTTCCGCATGAATTTCAAGTCCTATGACAACATCATAACCAGTTTGTGATTTGTGATTTATTGCTTGTTTCATTATTCACCTCCTTTTAAAATTTCGAGGACCGTGTTTGCGTAATCAAGAATTCTATCATCATCATACATTTTTCCAATAATTTGCAGTCCCAAAGGAAGTTCAATGTCAGAAATTGCAGATTTTTGCCATGAGATTGGAATAGATACACTTGGAACGTTTGCAAGATTAACCGGTACCGTAAATAAATCTTGCAGATATTGTTCTACAAGGTCTGTATTGTCATCATCGAGACGGATTGCGGTGGTATAACTTGTTGGCATGAGAATAAAATCAACATTGTTAAATGCATTGGCAAAATCTTTTTTGATTTCGTCACGTAGTATCGTTGCTTTTTTATAAAGTCCACTTAGGTCATGTCCACTTGTAAGCATTAGATTCCCAAGCATTATTCGCCGTTTGACTTCTGTTCCGAATAGGGCAGAGCGAGTATTTTTATAAAGTTCATCGATTGTTTCACCATCCTTAATTGGTGTATATCTGACACCATCATAACGAGAAAGGTTTGTTGCGGCCTCGGCGGATGCAATAACGTAATATGCAGGCAAACAGTTAAGTATATTCGCGATTGATATATCGACAATTGTTGCACCGTTATTTTCAAGAGTTTTGAGAACAGATTGATAAGTTTCAAAGTGTGGAGATTTCCTGCATTCCGACCAAATTTCAGTAATGCGACCTATACGAACGGTTCTAACATCAACAGGTTTGTTTTCAATTTTGTTTTTATTGTACTCTGTTGTTGTCATATCATTTTCATCTTTGCCTTGAATTACAGATAATACAATTTGCGCATCTTGTGGAGTATTTGCAAAAACACCGACCTGTTCGAGGCTAGAGCCATATGCAATTACGCCATGTCGGGAAACTGTTCCGTATGTTGGTTTTATACCTGTTATACCATTGAATGATGCAGGCAAACGTACAGACCCACCTGTGTCAGAGCCTAAACTTGCAAGACAGTAACCGCATGCAAGTGCAACAGCAGATCCACTTGACGAACCACCGGCAACGTGTTCATCAGAATAGGCATTTAATGTTGCACCATAGCAACTTGAACGACCAGTTGTTCCCATAGCAGAATCATCCATATTTGCACGTGCAATAATAATCGCATCTTCGTTAATCAATTTCTTGACCACCGTTGACGAGTAAGGTGCAACAAAGCCATCTAAAATATTACTTGCCGCCTGTGAAATGTGGTCAGAGTATAAGATATTATCCTTGATAATGACCGGAACACCGGCGAGTCTGCCTAAACTTGTACCTTTTGCAATTTTTTCATCAATTTTTTTTGCAAGATTCTTTGAGGAATCAAATACCTCAATTATTGCATTTTTTTTGTCTTTTTTGCACCGAGCAATAAAAAATTCTACAGCTTGGG
>Ga0123352_10008871_pt1 | contig 15678 bp, 6 predicted proteins | sample TergutLab28metaG_FD_89700 | JGI IMG/M metagenome (GOLD analysis project Ga0123352, IMG submission 89700) | Labiotermes labralis P1 segment gut microbial communities from Petit-Saut dam, French Guiana - Lab288 P1 | ecosystem: Host-associated > Arthropoda: Insects > Digestive system > Gut ... | reverse complement strand
GCACGCCTCAAGTCAGCCTACACAACACAACAAGTACTCGCTAGCTCCTGAAGATGGACGTATTAACGTCTGAAACATGTTGAGCAGTAGATAATAAAGCAAGTGTCATCTAGTTGGTCAATCTTTATTCAAATGTCACACATACTATACTTTGAAAAGACTAAGTGAAAACATCTAGGCTTTCTGCCTGAGATGGGAAAGTTTTGTTTAATAACTTTTTATATATTTTCCCCCTATTTTTCTCTAAAATATGGTTCTTAGTTTATTCGACTTTTTTTGTTGCATTTATTTTGAAATGGAGGAATGGGAAAGAAACCTGGACTTTAAATTGTGGCAGGTGATTATGGGATAATGGAGAATAAATTTATTGGTTACCATTTAAAATTTGTAACATGAATTTTGGGGGAAATTCGAAAATGTTCAATCAAGACAGACACTCTACTCTCTAAAACCCATATCTAGAAACTCTTGAACTAAAAAGGGGTTTTCTTAATCCGAGAGTCAAATTTCTGCAATTATCCACCTGGGGTCAAATTTTTAATTTTATTTCACACGGCTGTGGTTTTCGTTTGGACTTCTCTACACTCTACAGCATTATCGTTGTAAAGCAGTATTTGAATATTTACAACAAAAAGTGCTCAAAATGTTCTTCACCTTATCAAGGCTAAATGGGAGTGATATTCAGGAAGTTGAAGGTAAATCATTAAAATAGGAAATAATCATTTGATGCTACTTGCACTTTTGTAGAATCATAAGTTTGAAATATTCGAGTAATTTTTCTGATAGAAACTGCTGTATTTTCTGCGCTTATACAACAACTGCACACGTAACAACGATGGAGTAATCTCATAAGAACAGTACATATTTACAAATGTATGTTATCTTTGCGATATATCTCAATTGTGTGACCTGGATATAACTGGCTCATAGGGGATGAAACGATAGGTCTCCTTCGCTTAAACTACGTTTAAAGTACACCATGCAGTATCCATATTTATTAAAATACAGCAATTAAATGGACCTTAAATCAACGTGTTGCCACAAATCCCAGACCCCCCCCCCCCTTGTTAAGCACGTTATCCTATAGACTTTTTAAGAGCTGAGATTTCTATAACTGTAAATAATCATTTTCCATTCTAGGTCAGCATCCATTTCTGGAACATAATACTCATAAAAATGCGACCAGAAAAGTGGGCGTTATTACTCTAAGTCGAAATATCTATACTTGAAATAGCAAGAGTAAAGATTATAATAACGTATCATCTCCATCGAAACTACAGCTAGAGACCGACCAGCAATGACATAATGGAAATGTCGCTAAATTATTAATGCAATAATCATGAAGACTCCTTGCATTACTTAGCTACTACTGCAGATCTTTCCTTCATCAGGATAATAGACAAAATGCACACTCAATCCATCTCTGCCAGCCACATTAGAGCAGCAAAAATCTTGTTCAGCAATCCATTACACAATAAGGCTGCATTTCTGAGCAGGCATATTGATACTGAACGACTCTGTCAAGGTTCCTCATGGTTTTGTTGGACATCCGCTTTATTATGAATCCTTGTTTTATTTAAACTATTCGGTCATGAATATTCATTCCTTCTTTCATTCGCTCATTCATTTACTCGGTTCTTTCATTCAATCATATATTCACTCCACTCATTCCTTGCGTATCCTATCTTGCCACAGGTCAACAGTCTTTTCCACAGTCAGTTCTCCACAAAGTGCAATCAAATTGGGTTCTCTTTCAAGTTACAGCATCTTCGCTTTTCCTTACAGTCATTCAGTAGGTTCTTATGTCTTCTTCATCGTCTTCGCATCCCTTCTATCTTTCCATTAAATTATTTTAGAAGGCCGTTCTTACACAAATGTAACCTATCCGGTGAGCATTCCTTATTTTTATTATATTTAGCATGTTCCTTTCCTCGTTGATCCTATGTTATAATTCTTCATTTTTACACGAGGATTATACTGCATTTATACTACAATTTCTACAGATAGGCTCTTTTATGTTAGTAGGTAATCCTATTATATAAACCAACAAAATCACCTCTGATAAAGTAATATTTTAATTTTTACGATGGCTTCTACTTGTTTCGAATCCAAGGGTTCATCTTCAGGAAGACGTTTGTACGTACAGTTATGGTATAATTTGTTTACATGCCAACGGTATAAGCAGTCTTGTAGGCGGAAGAGTGTGCATTTTTTGGTTTATATTATACGATTATATTACAATGCACGGTGCAAAAAACATAAAATTAGTAGACAAAGCAGTCTGTAATTACTTTCCAAATTCATCTAACTCAATATGCAGTGTTTGTTGTCGACGAGAATTCATAGACTTTTTGTAAATAAGGCTCGAAGAAAATTGTATCCGAGTTTTATTGCTGCTGAGTTAATACTACCACCCACACAACAAAAGCGTTTTATTGGTCCTACTGAAAGAACTTCTGTCGAAAAGAAGTTTAATTAATGAGCAACGTTAGGAAATCATTAATTAAAATAAACCTTGTCTTTATAGTGAAGGAAAGTTTCCTTACGCTGTCATTGTATTTGTGATACGAAACGGCCCTAAGAGACTTGATTTTCGGGGTGAACCTTACACATTCAAAATTAAACTGATTTGTGCAACAAAAATTAATAATATTTACGCAGAAAATTAAGACAAAATTCAAGCAAATTTTATGACAAATTTTTTTTTAAATAATGCTCGCCTACTTCTACTGTTATTACCTTAAAATTATCGAAATAATTAAGCCATAGATTTTATTTATTTTAAAACAGTCAGCAAAAAAATTCTGGAGTTTATTTCTGTACATATTTCTTTCGGTTAAGTCTTAAGAAATAACTTCCAAATGCCAAAATCGTATAACATCTAATCCCTGTAATATTCCTAACACTGTGCACACTCTTTGAATTTCAACCCTGAGACCCTTCCATTCCTCTCAAGAACATAATAAGCCGCATAATACGAATTTAGAAGCAGGTCTGTTACCTTCAGTGCCCTCCTCTGATAATTTACTACACTATCATTCTGCTAATTTCCTTTTTCGAAAAATATTTCCCGTCGAATACAAAAATGTGACTTGGTTAATAACGTTTATTCACCTTTTATTGCGATTATTATTATTGTTATTATACACTTTTGAAAGATATCAGTGGACATGATGATCCAAACACACGTAAACCTCTGTTCTCTGGACAGCGTTTGAAAAAAAACTAAAAGGGATCGGACACTAAAATTACTATAACCAAAAGCAACACGGGAGCAACTTTAAATTACAAATCGAATATTCAACTCCGAAATTTAATTCCTTGCATTACATTAAATGTTTACATTTTATATCCTCATCGTTGCACCGTGCAATTCGTAGAATTACGTTAATTATCAACCAACTAATGCACTTACATAAAATAACACATTAAAACACTTAAAATCGCTCCGACACGTTTCGATCCTCAGATCATCCTCAGGGAGCTAAGCTGTTCCTTGCTAAAGTCATTTTAAAAATATTCACCAAATTCCTGTATATTAACATGATGTTGTGGCAGCATGTCGTGTTGTGTAACAGCACGTTGTTGGGAACGCGTCTGGCTATGGTGTGCGTCGTGTGACACGTAGTAGTAATTCTAACAAATATTATATATTTGAGGACTGCTATTTCCTTCAACTTCATGCAATACATTATACAGCTCAGGATGTATCTAGGAATTATATACCACGTACTTAATCAGTGCGACGTGCTACTCCCCCAGAGGAAATGAGGTTAGTCTGAAAATAGAACCGCAATTTCAAAATATGCCCAGCGAAAAAGTTCATGATTTTTATGTAGACGCATTAGAAAGTTTTAATCAGACAAACAAGTTATTCAGCTTCTAACTTATACTAAAAGTCTGCAGTTTAAAATTCAATCAACAATATACAAAAATGCGTTTTATGAACACAGACACAGGACTGTATCCAGGCCTACTGAAAAAAAACCGACTGGTAAATAGTAATTAAAGGAATGTCCGCTCTTTATTCTGACAATCATAAGAATAACATCAGCAGGGTACGTGAGAAAAATACCAGCTTCCTTAGTTAATGCAAGTGGCACAGTTACTGCACTGCATGTTATGTGGAAAAAGAGGACATTCCTCAGATAGAAAATCTTTATACTTTAAAAAAAATCTTTCATGAAGACAGGATAGCACAAGTCTAAGAAAAGTGAAAGGTTATGTCGAAGATTACTCTATTCTGTACTGATTTTAACAAAAGAGGCATTTATTTCCCAGCTTCCAACTCGCACATGAAGAATGACTACTAAAGTGTTGGTTTGAGTGAGTGCGGAAAATCAGTAAGGACGCTTGCTGTGTAGAAGTTTCTTTTTAGCAGAAAACTGACCGTATAATTCAGACGATGAAAAATGGCTGCATTAAATTGAGTAGTGGAGAAATTTAGGGAACCTTTTCCTCAAAAGAAAGACTTATATTACTGGGCACTTCCAACACAGGCTGTTGCCACAGTATCAAATAGTAGTGGTATTCACATAACAGATCGTGGGAAAGTAATAAATGGAGACGTAAGGTGAGTTTTTTCTTCATGTTTGTACCGTGCATCAATGACGATTAAAACACTTTATTATCCAACAGATGCACAAATATATAATTCTTAGATATAATTAGAATTTTTATTTTAAATTATTATAATAAAATTAATTAAAATTATTATAATATATTTTAAATATTTTATAATAATTCTAATTGTATCTATGAATTATATATTTGTATATCTGTTGGATAATAAAGTGTTTTAACGTAAGGTGAGGTGAGGTTGTTCTCTTCCAACAGTGAATTTGAGATTATATCCACAACGTTCCGCTAAACGTCCTTGTTTACATCTACACAAAATGAACAAAAAATAAGAAATCCTACTCATACGGTCCATTTAAAGAAAGCTCTCGATTAGATGCACATTGACAGAATTCAATATATTTTATCCTTATCTGCAAATTTTCTCGAAACAGCAACCACCCCACACAAGTTTACTATAAGTTTCGTTCGTTTGATAATTTGACAAACTATTCTTGATATCTGCACCACTTTCACATGCCTTTATAAATGACCAAATTTTTAATATTGGTATTAAATTCAGTTGGTGATGATGAATGGGAAAGATTATCAGTACATGTCGCAGTCGGCTCTAAGGTTTACATTTGTCAGTATAAAATGTACAAACACTTATTGAATTAACTAAATCCAAAACTCTTATGTCTTCTCCAGAAACTGTTACACAGCTAGTTAATAAACTTACATCTTACATGGAATCACAGTTTCAATGACGTGTTCACATAAGTTTTCCACTGGTCCACTTAATGATCAAAGTTAATCTAGTCTAGGTTTAGCATACTCTTTCTTTAAAGACAATGTTGGACCAAGTATCTCAAATGACCCTTATACTGTAGGTTAGACATCCAGTATTATGACTATACACGTATTTATCAAAGCCACAACAAGGTCCATTCCTGTATTCCTTGATTCAACCTACTAATAGTTTCGTTGAAGTGTACATCACAGTAAATATTAAGAATTTTCAATCACAATTTCCCCTTAATGTAAAATTGCGTTCATTTACAAAGTATGCCATATTTGATCAGGATAAGAATGATATCAGTTATCAATGATCTGCTTTTAAATTATCTATCGTAATGATCCTACTTCATCGGTTCGGAATGACGGACCCTGTCTTATCAGTAGGCATCGCCAAATTTTGATGTTATATGCACATTTGCATTGTACTCTTTTTCCTATGTCACCACACTGAACACACTTCACAATAAATCCGGTGCTGTGGGTCTGAAGCAGTTGTCTCCAAAGACTGCCGGCAGCTATCTCCTCCAACTTCTTTACTGCTGACTTATCATTTCGTTTCAATTATGTCGTCAAAGACAGGAGAGCCTCCAGCAGCCTCATGTTATGCACATCGCTTTATTAACACGTTCTGGATAGACAGTCACTTAATCGAGCACAATATAGGTTACGTAACTGAAAAGGACATCACCAAGAGGCATTTTAAATTAGAAATTAACTTTTGCTTATTGTGCTTAGAGTTCTTTAATATTGCAAAATTATGGATGAATTAATTTCGTGTGCCCAAACAGAAACTCAATTACCCTTCAGTTTGTTAGGCAATCCATTGGAGTATACAACTACCGTCAGCGTCTTAATATAGAGTGAAGGAGCTTGCTGCTTCCAGCTTCAGGTTCTGAGTAATTCGAATTTCGTGAGACAGTCAGACTATAAAAGATTTAAGTCTTTATCATCATCGCTGTGATAACCTCCAATCTCGCTCCTGACTCTCCCTTGTTTCTCCTAAAGCCAATAAGTGTGACAGTGTAGTACAAAACGAAAAGTCGCCTTCAAAAGGGCATCACTTTTGTTTCATATGTGGGAGTTTCTGCTTTCTGAACTCAGTGAACTTGGTAAACATTTGTCCCGTCCTGGTGCTTTCGTAGTTTTCTTATTTCCTCCAAACAAATGCAATAATTGTGCTTGAAACTAGACCCTTTTTCCACATTCTCTCTAATTGATTAACCACTAATCATCCTAAAATTTAAGTTTCATCTTTTAATCTACGGAAAGCGTCACTAATCGAACCATAAAAGCTGTATATACAAAGTAAAACGCAACATGTTATACCAAACTGATTTGCTGAAGAGTGTTGTATTTCACAGATATAAATCCATTCATGATGCCTCGGACAACCTCACACGCAGCTTCTCCCAGTGCATAAGGCAAAGCACAAATTGTTTGTTTTCGGTATATCATCAAAACCAACTGATATATTTATTAAAAACCTGGAGTCCTGTTTTAATTAAATAAAAATAAATTACACCGAAAAGAAACTTTAGAAGAGTGTCAAATGACCCCTTATTCTAAGTGGCTTGGGAGAACAACTTTTTATCCGGCAGTTAAAAAATCAGTTCGCACGCGACAACAAAAGTGGGATTAATCCAAAATTAACGCGAAATACCAGTTAAACATTTCAAATAAGTTTGTTAGAAATCTTTCACCTTGCTTTTTGCCGTCATTTTGCGTTACGCGCTACACGCACTGCCACGAAGGCTTGGCATGAGGAAAACAGAAAAATAAATGCAGAGAAGCTGAGCTGAAATTGCATAGTCTTTGCGATCTGCAGCGCTCTTCTAGAACAAATTATTAACAAGTGTTACCCATTTACCAAAATATTACTAGGGTGAACAAATTAAAGAGAGATAGAGGAAAGAAATATGTAGCACCCAAGAGAGAAGTGATGTAATAAAGCAGATCTCAGTACAGAAATTGTAAAGGAAAAAGAAACATTTCGAGATCTTACATGAATGCGGGGGGGGGGGATAAAATTGAAATAGATTTAAGTACCTAAGTTTCGTGAATGAGAATTGATGTCAAAAGACTTAGGATATCCTACATTTGGGGGTCATTGTGAGCAAGGTAATGTACTTTCAGATCCCATGAAAAGAGGGGCTGTTATTGTCTAGTTCGGCTACCAAAACTCTTTTCTGTTGCTGCTGCTGCTTTATATTTATTTTAAAAATGGGCTATATTCGTTCCATAGAATTAAATGATAAGGTAAAAACCGGCCAGTACTATGTGCTCCAGGTACTGCTTCATAATACGTGTAGGGTCTACCTTTGTCAACACTCCTCACATACGGGCTTATGCGCAAGTGTGTCAAATTTGAGCAACATTTTCGCTGAGGGGCGAAATTCAGTAGACGTAACAGTCCAAAAAATCCCGGCAGTTTATGGAACCAGAGAGTTCATTGACATATTCACAAGATCCGCTGCTTCTCCTTACCCACTGCCGGATTAATCTCTATAAAACTAATAAAACTTACAAACAACACCCCCTCCGACCCCTTATTAATACAAACACTATTAACCTCTCAGCGTTATGGGAAGGAGAGCAGAGCCACATAGTGATTAGTTCTGAAATTTAAAATGCAAATATTCTCACAATATAGGCCTGTAAGATATTTTTATGACACAGATTTGAAGCAAAACCAGGTAAGAGTTTCTGCACGAATTTTATGTTCAGCTGACTATTTGACGACAATAATTATCTACCCACTGCTTATATGTGTGTTTACGTATTTATGAAAGTGTATTACAAATGCTGCTCGAGAAACCCTTTTGTAAGCTAAATGGCGATTCGATAGAGCTACGTTTGCAGATTTTAAGTCTGTGTTTAGCAGCTTCGACGTTGACGAAACCGACAGTTGTCAAATTTATGCACAGAATTATATTACTAAATTAGCCCATCGATCTATGTTTCCTGATTGGCTCTGCATGCACATTAAATCGCGTGAATAAAAGTAAAGTTGCTGGCTAGAATTTTCTATTTTATATTATTACGTAAGAGGATTAAAGCCCATGTCAATACTTTACTCATTCTGTTTGTACTCTTAATTGAAATAAACAAAATCCACACAGACTTTTGGGTATAGAACGTATGAAGAATACTTTGTGTACAATTATCATCCCTTATTTCTGTGAAATTCAATATAAATGTCAGTTTAAATTGTGATGCTAATTAAGAGCTCTTTATGATCGATCCGTGACGCGAAAGATTCAGCTACAGACGCAATTGCCTAAACTTAAACAAAAAAATGTTAGTTTGGTTGTACCTTTTGTCCAAAGGTAGGGAATCCTGCTCTATGGCATTGCCACGTACGTACGTAATGTGAGGAGACGTCATCATATCTACTGCGATATTCAAGGAAGAGTCGAAAATTTTCCTCATTCAATAGGGTAGGGCGTTGGTTAAAACGCTTTGAAAAAATTACTGTATGCGGTAACAAATTTAATGGAAATGAAACGTGAGATAATGCCAATATCTGTCACACTTATCCACTAACATTTTCGTGGAATATTTAACCCCATTTTCTGTCTCTTTTATTAAATCGATCTTTTGCGTGAATTGGAGTTTGGCACGCGAGCAAATAGAATCTGAAACCCCAACACGTTTCTTCCCTCCTACTGGTTATAAACGTCGCATGAGAAATATCTCGAATTAGAACCCTCTTAATCTCTAATCTAACCCCGTGCTAAAGGTCACACATGAAAAAACTGAAATAATTACATTCGGCGCATTAGACATCTTTTCACACGAGAACTAGGACAGGCCAACCCAATTCCGACGACACCAGGTACAAACCTCGAAGAGCTGAAAAGGGAAACTATTTCCCCTTTCCCAGGCTGTGTCTAATTTTGTTTAATTATTCATACATGTAACGTAAAATATAAAAACTGTAATTTTGAAATATATAAGGTACAAACTACTTATAAATGTGAAAGTTTGTAAAGTACAGCAAGTGGTTGTTTGACCATCTCACCGCTGCAATGACAACACCATATCCCTAAGATGGAAATGGGACATTAAAAACCTACCAATTTGAAGTAAAAATAAAATACCTCTTAGAAATGAACGGATGTTAAAAAAAATATAAAACAATCCCTGTAAAGGCCTATTGCAGGCCCAGAATATTCCAGGGGATTGAAGCTCCCAGATTTCGAGACAATCGGCAAATGATGGTGGTATAGTTGCCAACCTTAGGCACAGGCAACCTCCCCCTGTCCCCAGGCAATAATTCTGGTCCTCATTTCTTGTAGAGATTGACAACAGCGCGAATCGAACACGCTACCTCCCGGTTGTAGCGCAGTTCCTATACCAACTGCACCACTGCGTGCCGCCATATATTTTCTGTCATAACTTAAAACCCTTTGGTTCAGCCGACATGACAGGAAGTATCAAGGAATGTACAACAGCTGTGATTCATCACATATTAATATGAAACAATAAATCAAATCAGATATTAAAACAGAAAAGCGACTGGAAACGTTCCAGATTTACTTTATTTAAGCCCTCTGCTTAAATCAAATTATTCAATTCGTTGAATATTACCATAAGAAAATCATGATGTGTCAGATTTGTAGAAAAAATGTAAAATAAATCTGCACTTTAATTTTTTACTCTTTTAGTCAGAGTTTCGAAACAATTTAACTGCGGTCAGCGCCGCTAACACAGTCTGCGTCTTCGTCGTAACTGCTACAGAGATTATAGAATTTATACACCTAATGCGCCGTGGTATCTGCCTAATTAACGCATGATAATTTTGTATCACGGTAACCAGGTTCGCAGTGTACCGTGCAGTAAGATAATTTCGGTGTCTGTATTGTTCGTGTAGCTGGATGATAAGCAATCTAGGTTTGCCACGAAAACACCATTTGTACTGCGTTATCTGCCAGGGATTTAATAGTGAGGGAGCGCAAATACCTCGGAAAATTTAGAAGCCACCCTATATCGTGAATCTTTTAAATATGTTATTGCGGTTAAAATCCTATTTATTCCTAAAGGATTAAATGCTTGTCCTATAGGATTGGAGAATTAAGGAGACTGGTTGAGTTACTGCGTGTATTCCGAGAAACCTGTATGCTTCTTATGCATGTGCACACACTACAGGATTGCAATGAGAGATAAGGTGTTCAACGTATACAACTTAGCAACAGAATTCAGGTGTTCTTATTTAATTTGCATAAACTGGGGAACAAATAACGCCATAACCACAATCCGAACTGCACGCTACAAGATTATCGCTTAATTTCACTCTAAATATTGTAATACAGTGTCAGGTTACACACAGCAGCAAATCGTGAGGTCCAGACGAGATGTGAAAAAGGTTAGAAAAATACAAATGTCACATATGTTCATTTCTCCAAAATTCTGCTAAAGTGTAAAATTAAAAAAATCCACTTTAATTCAGTGTGTAGATACGGGCTTATTTTTAAAAAACAATACTTTTCAATGCCCTGTCCAGTGTGTAGAGTCTTTAGTTCTTGAAAGCAAAATAATTCCATACAAGAAAGGAAAGAAATTCATGGCCAGTAGGGAACATAAAGACACCTGCAATAAAGATATTACTTACTGTAACTTAACGTTGTTAGTCACCAAAACCCTTACGGAAATCAATCTACAATTAAATATTCAAGACGTTTTGGACGTTACGCTGTGCCGTTGAGTAAAAAGAACCCGACGTTTCGAAGGATCCTACTGTTTTCGTCTTCAGCTTCAAGCAGCGTAAATGGACTGTTTGACCATGAAGTTAAAGCAATATGATCCTCCGAAACGTTGGTAGCACTTTATCAGTTGGCACAACATACATACCCAGAAAAACTGAATCTTCAACAGCACCGCTGTAAGAACCGCAAACTTCCAATCATTTCAATTTCCTATAAATTAAGAAGACTGGAGACTAACGAACGCCCACTCAGAGGTAGCAGAAGGGGTTGAATTTTAATCAGAGGCTTTTTCCGCTATCTGATCAACGACTGTCAGGGCTGAGGGTGAAGAAATTTAAATCTCTTTCCGCAAATTAGTAAGTTTCTTTCTTTTATTCCAGGATTTACTTTGCACATCCCTACGCGTTGCATAAGTACAGAGCATTCGTCAACGGCACCTGCATATCAAGAGAATGCAAACCTGAGATTAAAAATTTGCATATTTATATGCGGCGATACAAAGCTTACAATTTCAATCACCTTACGTTAAAATCTGATACAGAATCACAGACACGAGCAAATTCTACAATTTTATCTAATAAATGCACACAACAGTCATTTAATTCACAATATTTTTAAAAACATAAAACTTCTACATTTTTCGGACCTTACTGGTCCATCATCAGGGAGTGCATTAATTGTTGTTATATAAAACAGTTACTAAACAATATTTGATTCGTTGCATACGTGGAAGAACGAGAAACTATCTGCGGCGACCTTTTACGCATTCCTGCCAATTCTATTGTTATTTAGAACAACAACACAACTCTAAGCATATATACAACTTCACTTGCGTAGAATACAATTATAGATTCATCGCGTTACAATATCTATACTATACGTATTATCACGGACCAGCAGTATTATTCAAGGGTGTACAAAGGACAAGGATATAGGGCACAGATAAGTGTTTCCGTATTTATTTAACATAAAATACTTAAAATGATGAAGCCAACTTTTTTGCCAATAAAATTCCATGTAGATTAAAATAGAATTGTGATTAAAAAATAGGACGAATACTACAAACAGTCCTTTAAAAGTCCCGCCTTTTCCATTGTAGAGAATGTTTGGCCAGTTCTGCAGTTTTCTGGGCGCGGCTGCAGAGGAAAGAACCGAAGTTATTATGACAATGACTGAATTTCAGACTTCCAGTGCTATAGACCGCAATCCATAGTTTAAGGACGGATTTTTTTTTAAATAAAAGAACTAGAGTATCGGTCAACCCACTATCTAAGTACTATCAACCAACATCCCTTCACACACTGAGTTTCTTTTGTTTATCTTCCACAGTGTACGAGTTATGACTTGTCTTGTAAAGTCAGTTTTCTTAATACGTCATGGATAGCGGAAATGAACAGAGAGTTACCATAAAATGTTGTTTCACAGCCGGTCTATCTGCGACAGAAACACTAGTATTGGTGCTAAAGGGGTTATGGGAATGAGGCTCTGAACCGATCAAATGTTTGTACGTGGTATTCTGGATTTCGGGACGGAAGGGAGCTGGTATAAGATGACGAGATGTGGCCGTCCAAAATCGACTCGAACTGAAGTAAACATTGCTGCTGTTTTTGGTTTGATAAAAAAAATGACCGTCGAATCGCATCAAGAACGATAGCAGAATCTTTGAACATCCCCAAGACGGTAGTTCTTCGGATTCTGAAAGAAGAATTGGGAAAGAGAAAGTTGTGTGCACGGTTTGTTCCACATTCCTTGATACCTGAGGAAAGGGAAGATCGAGTCACATCTTGCCAAGACACTATCGCGATGGCCGACGCAGACAAAAATTTTTTAACAATTATTACGGAAGATGAGACCTGGTGTTTTGTCTATAACCCCCGAAACAAAAGAACAGAGTTCTCAGTGGGTTGGTGAGACATCCCGTCGGCCGAAGAAATTGAAATTCCAAAGGCCCGACATCAAGACCATGTTGATAATTTTTTTCGACTCTCAAGCCGTATTGTACAAAGAATTCGTACCACAAGGAAAAACAGTGAATACACAATTTTATAAAGGAGTAATGGATCGTCTCCTGAAGCGCATTCAATGGGTTTGTTCACCTGCGTTCTTCTTGCAAGATAATGCGCTCGCCCACAAAGCTGCAAGAGTTTTCCAGTTTTTGACCCCGTAATCTCCACATTCATCTCCGCCAAACTATTTTCTGTTCCCAAAGTTGAAAATGAAGTTAAAAGGATTACACGTTGCGGATGTTACTTAGATTCAAGAAGCCCTAAATGATGAATTAAAGAAGGTCCAAAAATAGGAATTTTCTGCAGCTTTTCAGAAACTGCACGGCCACGCAAAAGCCTGTATATATGCTAATGGAGATTATTTTGAATAAAAAAAGGTACGTGTCTTCCTCACGTGTCTTCAATTTAAAAAAAAAATCAGTCCAAAAACTTTTGAAACGCACTATGTACGTTCCTCATCCACAGTCACAAACCTTTCAACCAGTCGTGCAATTACGTGTACGTCCCTCTGTTTTAGCTCGTGCAAGTTCTAGCACGAGAGCATTCCGAGGATAACTTGCCACGCTACTGTCTAAATATTTCGCTGTGTTTCGAATATCAAGCTGTCATATATGAATTAATTTGCACGCTTCACTGTAACCATGGCCAATAGCAACAAAGTACAGAATGTTGTTCATTAACAACATAAAACACAGAAAGGGGAGGTCCAATGTTAGGTGATGTGCTACACCCAGACCTGTAAGCTCTGTTTCTTTACGATTTAAAGGTCATATAATCAGAAAAATCCTTATTTATAATGTATACGAGGTCGAACCTTTGGATATTATTTACATTTCATTTCTTACGGTGTGGTCACATTCTAAACTTCCTGTTTCAGTACTCTGCTAGTAATTATAAACTTACACTGTTACCAGCCCTACATTTACTAGGTTTGAGCCAATATCCTTCCAATATTTTTAACTTCTTTGCTACAATTTAAAATTTCTCACCAGTAACGTAGCACTGTTTACACTTTCACTTAGTGCCGGTGCTCTGCCGTTTGGAGGTCCTTTGTCGGCACCCTGCCAGTATTTAAAATTTATTTTCCTGTACTCTGCCACCACTTACATTAACTTCGCTTTCACTGCTACGATATACGCTTCCATATTTTTTGTTGCTATTCTGCCATGGATTACAGTTACTTTTCAGTTGCCTGCCACTATGTAGACTACGTAGACTTTTATATACATGGGTCCGTGCGTCGTGAATCGAATTTAATAATTGTCCAACAAGATGCTACTTATTCAGTTTATTACATTTCTGTAGGCAGCTGTACAGGTTTCGGGTGTTGACACCCATCATCAGGAACTCGTACAACTATAATTGCAAGTTCTGGAGTTGATTAACCGGATCTACTACCATCCGCTCTCGTTGTTGAGTTGGAACTGATTCATGTGTATCGTACAAGACGATACACATGAATCAGTTTCAACTCAACAACGAGAGCGGATGGTAGTAGATCCGGTTAATTAATCCCAGAACTTGCAATTATAGTTGTACGAGCTCCTGATGATGGGTGTCAACACCCAAAACATATAGAGCTGCCTACAGAAATGATATAAACTGAATAAGTCGCATCTTGTTGGAAAATTATTAAATACGTAGACTTTTTCGATACCCTGCCAAAGATTACAAATTTTGTGCAGGTAACTTGAAATTATTTATAATTTCTGTATACTTACTGTGCTACAACTCAAAACAGAGACTCGCATTCAAATTTATTTTATAATATCATAAAATGTACTATTCAAAACAACAACCGTGTTTTAAGATTAACTATACTTCCCATTTCCAAAGAATTCTGAAAATAACGTGCCATGAGTAACGGCTTTCAGGGAACCGATTTTATGTCCAGCCTCTAATAATAACTTATAGCAACATTTTAAAGGTCGTTTACTATTCAGCTTTACAGCTTGCATATTACTGTAGATTTTACTTATTTGAACAAAATATGGGCCTTGGTTTTGAAAAGATCCAAAACAGGCGTCTGAGGAAAGGTTATTTAGTTTCATTCACGTGGGTTGAACACAAGACTTTACACAAAAAGTCACACAATAGGTGACCGTTAATGGAATTCCGAGGCTTTTATCCACCACTAATTTCCGGTAAACTCTCTTACAAAGCCTCACAGTTTTGAGGACAAAAGAATGCTATGAAGCTTTAGACCTGCTCAACAGCAGGTTCCAAGCCGTGCCATAATCTAGGTAAATGCAAACTGAGTTAAATAAATTGTAGTACAATTTTAATGATTTGGCTTTAATTTTTCCACACACGCATTAGTTTAAACAAGAGCTAGGTATTAAAATGACCTTAGTAGCTGGGGTTGGCATCGTGATACCCACAAGGGTTCAGAGGAAACGCGTCTTTTCAACGACGGGTACGACAACGGAACTGCCTGAACTGCAAAAGGCAAGAAGCTACTGTGCCTAAACGGATAACTTGGTTGGGGCACTTGGTGACCAACTAGAACTCATTGGGGGGCACTTGGTGACCAACTAGAACTCATTGGGGGGCACTTGGTGACCAACTAGAACTCATTGGGAGGCACTTGGTGACCAACTAGAACTCAT
>Ga0123352_10008870_pt1 | contig 15680 bp, 10 predicted proteins | sample TergutLab28metaG_FD_89700 | JGI IMG/M metagenome (GOLD analysis project Ga0123352, IMG submission 89700) | Labiotermes labralis P1 segment gut microbial communities from Petit-Saut dam, French Guiana - Lab288 P1 | ecosystem: Host-associated > Arthropoda: Insects > Digestive system > Gut ... | reverse complement strand
TTCTTTCTTTCTTTCTTTCCTTCTGTCTTTCTGTGCTTCCTTCCGCCCTCCCTTCTTTCTTTCTTTCTTTCTTTCCTTCTTTCTTTCTTTCTTTCCTTCTTTCTTGTTTTCTTTCCTTCCTTCTTTCTTTCCTTCCTTCTTTCCTTCCTTCCTTCCTTCCTCCTTTCTTTCTCTCTTCCTTCCTTCCTTCCTTCCTTCCTTCCTTCTAGCCTTGTTCCTGTGCGCCTTCCTTCTCCCGTTCTGCCTTCTTTTTCTTCTTCTTCCTTCCTTCCTTCCTTCCCTCCTTCCAGTTTGAGAACTCGTTTTTCATTGTAATATTTTGACCTACCAGAAAGACGAAATAAGTGGATGGGGAAACTTGTAAAGTGATCAATTTCTTGCTTCTTTATTTTTTACTAAAAGTTAGTAGAGTGATAAATTCTTTGGGACATAATAAATGGATATAAAATTTTGGACTAATAGTTAAAGGGAAAGCTTGTGTTTACAAAGCAGGATATTATTTTAAAAACTCTTAGAGACGTATAGTTTCCCGCTCAGAATGGGATTTAAAGGTGATTTATTATGGACTCTTAGATAAAAGTAAATATTAAATTACTTAAATAGTTGAATAACTAGTAGCAAGTACCCTCTACCATGGAATTTTTTTGTTTCTTTCATGTTTTCCTTTTCTCTCTTAGGTTCTGTATTTTCCTCATTCTCTTCCATGCAATATACACATGAGACAACCAGAAGTCTTACGACCGTATCCTGTTTACGATCTGTCCCTTTATAATCCAAGCAACTTCAAGATATTGATCGCTCCTCATTTACATTCGTACGAAAGGTCATACGTCAAATTAAAGAGGGATACCGCGTGTCTCACTGTGTGGTGCCTAACACTGTTATTCCTAATCAGACACATAGGGGGAGAGCGAAGAAGTTAAAACACATCTTTAGCAAATATAATAAGACTTCTTTTGCCAAGACACAAGAATTGGAAGCCCCTTTCATCAAAACGGGGCGAACTATAACAAATATTTTTATTTCGCGCCTTCTTTTTCCAAACAGCTATTTGTACCACTGGTTTACATACCGCTATGCAGGAAACAAAAAGTTCATATCCAGGTATTTAAGACAGCTGCTGTGTTATGAATAAGCAGACTTGTGTAACAAAGAATGGGCGGTCCTCCAGCTTGGAGTTCGTGTAGGTGGGTAACATTCCTCCGTCCTACGGACCTGCAAGGTAACAAAGTGTTAAAAGGGGTACCCTTCTTCGATTGTAAGTAATAAATGATAAATAAGCGGAACTTATAGCAATAGCGGAAACAAATACACAAGTGTGGCTCAGAATATTAAGTGAAGAGTTCAGTTAACGATATTATGTACATGGATATACAGTGTACAGTGTCAAATCTGATGTAATAATTGGGACGAGGTGGGCTTGACATGAAGGAGTTTTTAATGGGAAAATGTAAGTGAACACGGGAATGAATACTATCCGGTCTGCAGTGTTCTAACAAAATATTGAGCACCATGCAGTGTGCCATGTGTGGCAGCTCCAGCGGCCAGCAACCAGTTTGCTTGTGACTCTGTGATTGCAACTATACAGTATGGGTTTGTCTTGTGTAGGATTCTGCACTGGAGCTGGCCGGTGTTGTGCGGTGTCTAGTTTAACCTGCATGTTTGTATTTTGGTTGTCGAGTATCCGGCAACACTTTCCAAGAACTTATTTTGTTATTTTTATGGAGTGTTTAGCTTTTCACGTTTCGTTGTTGCGTATTAACTTCATGTAAAGTGGGGTATTGTCATTTTCGCTATTGTGTTGTATGTGTGTTAGTATTGGTTCTTTATATCTAATTTTGTTTAAATAAATGTGTTATTTGTTATTCAATTAATCTTTGGTTTTCATCTGAATATATTTGTGAGTGAATTCCCCACCAGAGCTTCCACACGATGCCTGTTTACGTTGGGTGAGTTACGATGGCAAATTGCATACCCTTCTTCGTAGGGAGGGGGGTTGCTCAGTTTTGACAAGGGTAATTTTGGAGAAACGGTCATAACCTAAGCATAGAGCGAGACTGTTCTTTCAGTGATGGGGAAACAGGATTTGGTACGATGAGTTATATACGTATTTGTTGGTTTTTTGTTATTCACGCCGTGAATTTTCTTATATTAAGTGTATCAATCAACAAATATGTTTAATAAAATAGAATAAAATATATATCATAAAACAATTCATGGTGAGTAACAACTCCTACATGTTTCGGCACCTGAGTGCCTTTTCCAGGGAGTTTACGACCACAAATTTTCACAAGTAATGGAAAGTTCGTAAGCTTCCTGAAGATTGCACTGCAGTGCCGAAACATTAGGATTTGGTGCTCATAATGAACTGTGTTTTACGATATATGTATATATATTGTATTTTATTAAATGCATTTGTTGATTGATGTATTGAATATATACTTGCTGTTTCTTCTACCCAATGACTTGCACCTTTACCATGGTCTGTATCTGTTAGAACACTCTGTTAACGGTGTACGATACAAACATATTCCCTCAGGTTTAGATCTACCAACTAGCACTCAAGGCACATTTGTTCTTTTCGGCCCAACGATGTGATCCGAATTTTGTAATTTAAGTCCTCCTTAATTCCCAAAATAAAATAGCATAATTTATAAGTTTTATTATGTATGAGGGAAAGTGTGTCAAGCAGAACGTTGAATGACTAGCAGATAGTATGAAAAGGACTGGAAGATTACATCAATGAACAGCAGTAAGGAGCAGTAGTAAGTTTGGTCTGTAGAATGGTTGTCAATTTTGGCTCTTAGGATTACACAACGCGCACATGCAGAGCAAGATATGTAACGTACGTATAACGTAACATTTTGGTGGGTTCGTGCACCATTGTTGCTATGGAAGAGCAAAAGTAACTGCCCCTTTTTTGTTGTTGACTTTCGCGTGGCTGTCAAAACTATAACACCGTTGCGTGTTACCATGGAAGGTTCTCCCTGTAGACTGTTGTCGTGCTTCAGAATATTTCATTCTGCTGTCATTAATAGAAAAGTACAGCGATCTTCATTAAAAGTGAAATACACTTTTCCTATTTGAAGTAAATTTTAGAGATTCTCGATAGATTTTCGACAAAGACAACATAAACGTTTCACGGAATGTCGTTCAGGAGGAACTTCGCTGATACCTGCAGACAGGCAGAGATACAGACGGATATGTCAAAGCTGTTGCTAATTTGGGAAGGCGCCTAAAATTTATGGCTCTAAATGACAATCAAGACACAAAATATATATCAACAGTGGATTATGGGAAGGGGTTATGTGTAATTCGTGAATCTAATCTTGAATTATCAAACTTTCCTTCTGAATTTTTGAAGGATGTTACACTACAAATTAGAACTTTTCAATTTGTTTAAAATTTGAACTTCCCGCAATAAATAATTTAGGGTCCCTAGCAAAGAGCCATTGTCAAGCAGACATGCCTTAGGCACACTCTCCTCTCTCCAACGTACTGTTACTGCAATTACAGTGACCTAATAGTCTGCATGGGGAAGAGCGTTGGTTGACCCCCCCGATTTAGTTTGAACCACCAAGCCTTCCTGCCTGTCTGCCTGCTGCCTGATTCGTGAACCATCGTCCGGGAGAACTAATGGATGCTAATGGACCGAATTTCTCTCCCTGTCTCTCTCCCACTCTCACTCTCACTCTCTCTCTCTCTCTCTCTCTCTTCGTGATTCCCTATTCGCACTAAACTTCGAACCCCTTCCTCGGACTAAGGCTCACTTGAGGCTTCTCACTCCTCTGTCACAACCCCAACTTAAGTCGCTTTTTACTGATACCAATACCAATTTTCCGTCAGCCATTGTTTATATGAACTCGACACTGGCGCCAGGTTCTCATTATCCGACATCCTTTTATTTATTTATTTATTTTTTACAAACAGGCGGGATTATTCTCCTTCGATCTGTATGTTTTGATTTCCAAACCAAAACATAATATTCCTGTTAGAAATCCGAAGAGACTAAGTCTTTTATTTTAGATCTTAGTCATTCGAGTTCAAAATACACTTTTGTACATTTGGAGTTACAAATATTTTATACGAAATACAGTACGCTATTTTCATGTAGTTATTACGAAACGGAGCCCATTGCAAGCCATTTTATAATAAAACATGCTTGTCACTTGATACAATGTATTAATTAAATTATAGTATATTCCATATTCTACATATATATATATGCTGAGAATTAAAAACAGGTAAGGTGGATTTGTAAGCATGTCGTGCAATCGCCACAACCCGGAAGACGAGACATTCAGATTGGCCTGTAAGTTTTACTGAACCTTCCAATCAATGGGGTGATTTCTGTTTCTGTACTGAATAACCTACACCATTGAACAGAGCCCTTCCTGAAAACCTAAGAGGTCCTCAGCTAGTCAAATTCCCCTCATTTTAAAGCATCCTAAAATTCAATACCGCATTCACAACAGCCCACCAACTGTTCCTGTCCTGAGCCAGAGAAATCTTATTCACGCCTCCCCATCCCAATTCTTGAAGATCCATTTTAATATTATCCTCCCATCAATTCCTAGGTACTTCAAGCGGCCTCTTTCTCTCACGTCTCCCCACCAGAACCTTGTATGCAACCCTCCCGACCCCCCATACCCCGCCCATCTCATTCTTCTTTATTGGGTCAAGCAAGCAATATTTTGTGAACAATACAGACCATGAAGCTCCTCCACTGTCCTGTTAACTCGTCCCTGTTAGGCCCAAATACCTCCCTCAGCACCATATTCTCAGGCGCCCTCAGCCAATGTTCCTCTGTCAGCGCGACAGAACAAGTTTCATATCCTTCTAAAAACAGGTAACGAAATCCTGGAATTTTAAGAAAACCATCTTCCATAGCTACTCAGTTTTAAATATGCAATTAAGATGTACCATTAGACCAAAAATAAGAGGATAAGAAATAAAATTTAAAATATGTGATGTTAATCCTTACTGGAAATCTTACATGTTACAAGGAAACACTAAGCTAGAGCTGTTGCACTAAATATCCTTTATATACAGGACGCAAGTAAAATGCCTTTGTGAGTCCAGATATCCGGCGCATTTTGCCTTATCTCATTTAGCTTATTCTACTAATAACGAAAGATTAACAGGTTGAACATAGGTAAAATGGACGGCCGCATAGTTTAAGGCTGTTATATTTCATGTGGCCTGTCATGTGAATATTCAGTTTTCGCTATTTTGCATGAATTTTTCTTGCTGCTTGCATAAACCTCTCACAGATTCATACAGGTAAAGCTGGGATTTTGAAAGTCGTGTGTGAATCGGGGCGTTGCAGGACCTAAAGTTTGAATTATACATGAGTACTGCAGATCGTCAGGCAGGGCAAGCGTATTTAATACTGGCCCAATGATTGTTTTGTGGTGATTATTTTGATGTTACTTGTAAATTGTTCGCTTTTCTGTAGGAAGTTGTGTATAAATATGTCTTATGAACTTCGCTTTAATCGCCTGTGGATGACACGTTTGACCTACAAGAAAAACAAATTTTATGTCATGATCCTCTTCATTATTTCACGTAACTCTGGAGTATTGTTAGAACATTATTTTCTAATAGTTGCTCACTTTTAGACAAAAGCCCAATCTGACGTAAATACCGAGAATATGTCAGAGTCGAAATATGTTGGCAGCTTCTTTTGCTTCTAAGGTGTTTGGAAAAACTGAATTAGAGAGTGACATTTAAATACATGTAGAATGAAGGAATAGAAATTTTGATAGATGCCGGACGTATTCTATTGAAGTGCTACCAATGTTGTGGCATTTACAAATATTACAGGTTTAAAAATTTCTTATGCAACATTGGCTCAGAATTTTTAGAAGGATTTTTTGTATACGACTTCGGGCATATCTTCAAATACGTCCTTCACCAAACGTTTATTGTCTTCTCATACAGGGTACGTAGTGTAAATTTGTCTTCCAGAACCGTTACGTATCTCCTTGGTTTTCTTCATTGGATATTTAAGGTCCAAAAGACCATGAATAGCGCCTGGTGCTTTTGGTCCGTCGTGTTTCATAAGGGATTTTCCAGGAGGCCAGATACAAGAGCCTGGATACGTAGAATCAAGTTTTCTGGGTTGTTAACTTCGCGTCATCTGGTAACTACATATATATGGGATTTCTCAAAGAAAGGGACAGTATAGTGCTGCTGTGACAGTACTGCCTCCTCGCTGGTGTCACATGAATAAGGCTCAGCCGCACCGTCTATCACTCTGCTCCCCAGCTTCCCTACGCGTCACACACTGCTTCATATTTCTCGCCATGTGAGGACCAAAAAAGAGCCGTATAATGTCCTTGTTTTCTGACTTTGTACTTTAAAACCTGCTGTAGTGGCTTGGCAAAAGTTTCATTTCCCCTTCTGTCAGCGGTTCTGATTGGCCACAATCCTTGCAATCTTCCTAAAGCGTATAATCATTTACCCCTATCAACCCTGCTTTCACCTGACACTAATTCTATCGCAGTTAATTCGGAGACAGCACTTTCCTCCGAAACGTCCATACCAACTAATGATCTTAAACGTCCCAATAGGCAGAAAAGCTGTCATTTCATTACCATCTACCAATCAGCGCGACGTAACACTTCTGAAGGATTGAATATTTATAATCATCTTTATGAGATTCTCAAACCTTGCAGTTCTGGTTCCCGGGCTCACGTCGAACGAGGGACAAATGTTAGGTTCTGCTTATATCTCGGATTATGACGATGATTAGGGAAATTTTTTAACAATGGCAGTACGTTCATAGAAAGAAAGGTATGTTCCTTTCACTAATACTCATTATTTTCTAAAGCAATGGAAATTCAAAAATTAAATTTTCAAAGGAAAGTGTCAAAGCAATGTTCATAATATCACTGTTTTCGCTGTAAACGGTAGGTGTGGGTTTTACATGACGCAAAACAATAGGTGCGAGTGATAGAAAGTCGGAGCCGGGGGGGGGGGGCAGCGGGAGGAGTTGCATTAAACTTTTTAAGAAATATGCATTGATGAATTGTTACATGTGTAATTTTATTTCGTCCGACTTATTAATGGATATTATTGAAGACTTCTAAGCGAGGAACTGGAAAAAATTTTAATAGAATTCGTCTCATTGTGCTGTGAAATATCAATATTGGCTTATATATATATATATATATATATATATATATACACACACACACACACACATTACGGTGCAACACAACAAATTTAATCCTACCATCAATAAGTGCTACATGTTTCGGACCTTAAAGACCATCATCAGGCACAAAAATACATTACTTAATGTGTTTTAAATCATGTATTTTAGTGCCTGCTGATGGTCCTCCAGGACCCAAACAAGTAGCACAGATTGATTATATAATTAACGATTTGTTGTGCTTGACGGTAATATACATTCCCGTACTAAGGTTGACTGCAAGTCTCAAAACTTAAGTGATGGTTTTATGTCCATTTTACCAACGCCAAATTCACCCAACCATCACAAATAAGAGGAAGATTTCTGATACGCCTCTACGTTCATTGAGAGCGCGCGAATGTTTGATCACTTTCCGTACTTTGATCACTTTTTCATGTACTTCTAAAATATTAATCCAGGTCACAGATCGCTTCCCCTTCAGTATCTTGCAGCCCATCTCCCTCTCATGCCGCCTGTCAGGCGAGGAGGTCTTAAGATTCCTTAGAGTTCAGCTACATGCTGCAGATAGTACATTCGATCTGGTCCTCACTCGGAAATATTTAACAGGAAGAGTGTTGAAGTATAAGATGATCACGAATGCGGATGGGATGAAGGGGAGGGAAGGACGCAGAAGGAACGACAGCGAAAACACTACGGCTTAAGACTTTTTGCTTGTAAGTTGTCAATCGTCATTTGAACAGGGAAAGTGTGTGGGATCCAGAAGAAACAATATTGTTGCGCAGGGACATCAATAATTAATGGTAAGGTGGTGGAAATAAAGGGTAAAGGGGTAGAACTGTTCCTGTTATTTTAACCAAAACATCATAAAGTCTTATGGGATGATGGAGATATAGCTCCACATATTCTTTTACGGGTACCAGATTGTGGTTTTGAAACAGCTTCACGTCGCAGCCACTTTAACACAGTTTTTAGATCTCCGGGTACCTGTTGGGTAGGAGGTTCGGCAATTGGCTAAAATATTAAGTTTGTTTCAAAAGTGTGAATAGAACTAATTTTGGAAATTTCTCTTATTTCTCTTTTTTTTTTTTTAGAAAGAAGTGTCATACTTTTGATTGTCTGAGTTTATATAATATTTTGTAACTCATTACCTAAGGAAAAACATTTATGACTTTTAGGGCGAAATACGAATTACAAGATTTTTTTTATTGTGACCTCTTTGTACCCACTCACTGTAGGTGTAGAGGGTTATTGTTGCACGTGATCGCACTCAATGACACACACACACACACTCGGTAGGACTCCTCTGGAAGAGGTATTGACACGTCGAAGACACCTCTACTTCGCAACACACAACACTCACAACACTCACAACAGAGCATATACAGTATATATATGCCCCCGACAGGATTCGAACCCACCAGCCCAGCAAGCAAGCGGCCGCAGACTGCCCAGCTATCGGTATGAATTACAATTTTTGGGAGAAAATGCTTATAAGTACGTCAAACTAGCATGAAACAATTTAGAAAATTACACAACGAGTAACTTTGTGATTTTTACAGGTTATGTAACATTTTTAGGCTAATGATATCTGGAAGGGTATAACTTATTGCGGATGGGATGATGGAAGCTAGGAATGAAAACAGAGTTTTTATGTGGAGTGCAGTAGAAGGCGGACAAAGAGATGAAGGATGAACACTAAAATTCATCTTGCGAGGATAGTTTATTGAGGGGGGCAGTTTGATGGAACGGATCGGAAGAAATGACGTCTGATTGTCGGTGTCGAGGCTTAGGTTTGTTTTACACCTGCTGGAGAATGTAAAGATACAGGGCCTGTTAGATATTTGGTTGCAGTACGGTTATGTACGGCTCTAATTTCATAAGGTTTTATGTTGTTACGGAGGTGACTATGAGCAAAACCCTCTTACTGGACGCAACTCTATGTAGTGTGATAAATAAGTACTGATGTTTAGCAGATATTTGCTGTCTCCGTCTATAGATGTCGTAAGGCATTTTTGTAGTAGTCTATTTTTATCAACCAGGCTACAAGTCGTAACATCCTAGAAGAATTATGGTTCACAGTAACACACGGTTTGGCGTGCTGCACAGTCATCATAATTCTGCAGCCTGTCCTGCTAGTGGTCCATAACCGCTTCCAAAGCGAATTCTCCACCGAGTGCGAACTAGTGCTTCCTCCTTCAATTTACAGTAGTTTGTCTAGTATTTAGGACTACATATATTGTGGTAATTGGTCCTGTGGAAGTACAGTGGTAGAGAGACACAGTAAAAGTTGTACTTTTACCATATAATAGGCTCTATTCTTAGATAAGAGTTTTATGTAAAATTGGAAGCAACGTGTATATCGTAGAGTGCTTGCAGGTAGTAACACCAGGGGATTAACAAAACTAGGGTTTTGTGAAATATTCTTATGATATCCTGTTTAAAATCCTGACCTCTGGTTATATTCAATTGGTAGGACATCAACTGATGAACGAGAAAGAAGGAAGCTTTTCATCCGTTAAGTGCTAACCTTTTGGACTTTGAAATAAACTCAGTTCCTCTCACTAGTGTGTCGGAAAATGTTCTCGGCGCTGGGTAGCATTAGTTAATTCAAAATGACGAGAGAGAGCGAGAGAGATAGAGTGAGAGAGGGGGAGGGAGGGAAGGAGGGAGTAGAATGGTCCAGCCAGCAGGGCGTCTGGCTAGGACGTCGCTACTTACATTATCGTGTGCTGGTAGTGTTAGTCCTCTGGGTTACCGCAGAGCAGCATGGAAGAGCTGCTCTGGCGATTGGCTACAAACGGTTTTCTCGTTCTGCTGCACTGACAGAGAGAGATGCAACAACGGAAGTTTGTAATATCAACTAATATTACACAGATCTACGCCTACAGTAAATGTTCCAGTTACTCCAGACAATGAGATATAAATTAATTCCATCCTTCTGCGGTGACTGTACCTTAACGTACTCGTATAACATAACATGACGTACGTGACGTTAATGTTCATAACAGCTACAAACGTTTCCATTTTGAAATGAACCATTTTACAACCAGGGAACAACATATCAAACAATTGTCATACACGATGTTACTATATTCATTATGCTAACCCCAGTGACCAAGCAATTTCGAATTTCCTCTACAACACAAACAGCGTCCATGTGGAAAATTGCTTCTATTGTAAGAGTAGTTATGAATAGACTGTTTACTAGTGAAACAGTTTAGTGAGATGTGTGCAGTTTAAACGGAATGTTAATGTAAATTGAACATTATACATTGGTACTGAAGTTTATGAATGGAAAGTTCACGTATTTAAAAAAGAAAAAAGAAGGTTTTTATAATAAAAATATTAATGACAATTAGGAATTATTGCCGGTAGATCGCAACACTGTGGTAAGAATTCAAAACTGGCCGATATATATACATATATATATATATTTTTTTTTTAATCAAGCTCCTTTGAAGTTCTATATGTACTTGCTTCTCGCTGCATACCGTGATTTAAACATTGCAAGTATATCGTAAGAGTTATTAAACGAAATAAGAAAAGTTCTCTGCACTAAGACAATATCAATTTGAAAATTAAATTACACTTGACGAATAAAGGGAAAAGCATATCGAAAGGGGATAAAACTCGTAATACAAATACAATACTCTAAAAGACATAGTAAAAGAATGTGTCTCAAATAAACGTCGAAAGTGTAAGACTGATGTGTGGTTATAAAGTGTAGTAGGGCTGTTGAAAATACAAACTCATATTATGCCCATGTATTTGAGAACAATTAGAAAACGTTACATCAAATTTCAGTAAAACACCAAAATTTCCATTAATAGGGGTCCCCAAGAAATGTGAATTTAAAGCAAATTCTGAAATTAAAACCCATACTGTTCTCTGGCCATGCTCTGGCCCACAGAGAAAAATTTCTTGATACATTTTTCACGTCTGTATATTTGACATTGTTCAGATACCGATGTCGGACGATACCAGTTACCGTGTTTAGCTTTATGTTGATGTTTGTGTTTGTGTAAGCTCGCAAACCATTGAAATATTCACTCGATTATCAATTTCATGACTTTGCGACCTCTTTGTAGAGATTTTTCACTCTCTGTTCATGCAGACGTTCTGTGACGTGTTTTCGGTGACTCTAACATGGCAGTCTGTTCTCCTGTTCGCTAACTTGTTCAGCTACTCAGCATTTCTAACTCTACCCCACTCCACCACCTACAAATGCTCTGTAGACCGGTCACCCTTTGCATCGACTATTCGGTCCTTGCTACATCACTCATTCATTAGGTCACTCTCCGACTCATTACGTCACTCACCCGCTTGATCATTTAGTCACAATATTATGATTCGTTTATTTATTTATTTCCTTACTATCAAAAATACATCTATTGGAAACAACAGATATTTTAGCATAGCTCAATGGCAAAGAGACTATCTCTTCTTCGAATGCCACATATGGGCATGCGCAAGACTTCACGGGGGAACGATGAGTTGCTACTATGCAACCTACAAACATTAGCACAGTTCACTCTCTCACTACACACTATCCGAGAAGCCAGATATTTAAAATCTGTGTGTAGTGACAAAACTCTGTCGATCCCACCAGGAGCAGTCCTCCTGTCCCAGCTGTAGTCAACACATGCCGCACCGCGTCAGACACCCCCCCCCCCCGGATTCATCTCCTCTTCTGTTGTGTGCATATTTGACAAATATATATATATATATATATATATATAATTTTCTGTAGCTTACCCATTCGACTAGTCCTTGAATTATTAGTCTTCCCCTCGAATATCTATTGCAAATAATAGTAATATTTCATTATGATGATATAACAGATACGTCCTGTGGTTTACTTTACGACTATGTTAATATTTCAGAACACAGAGCGTCCAGTGATGGAATGACTGAGGGATAATGTATAGGAGAGACTTCGAAAGAAAGTTGCTGCGGCTTAATGAAGTTGGTATTCAGAAATTTGCCTATCACAATACAAAATGGCCACAAAAATCTTAGTCATGACAAGCGCACGCGCCGGACTAGACCGCAACAGATGATGACCCGAATAAAAGTCAATAGCACTTGGGCTACACGAAAGCGGTCGGTAGTTAAATTTATTTATTGTAAAGTCAAAAGTGTTTATTTTTTGGGCATGCCATGAAGACACGTGGAGGAATGAAGGAGGAGGAATGATGGACGGACGGAAAGACAGACGTGACGAAGTTAATTATCACTTTTCGCAATTTTGCGAAGACATCTGAAGATTTTAGCTCCATAAATTTGACCATTATTATCATCACCTTGTGCCAAGTTATTTTCGAAAACGTTCAATATTCTCACTTTGAAACCCATGTAATTTTATAATTCTACACTGTTCTAATTTAATGCAGTTCGCTTACTTCCTTCGTGAATATCACTTAAGCCAGATACTTTTTATCAGAATACTTGAACTCGGAGCAGCAAAAGTATGAACCGAAAGAAATTGATCATTGTTTTGTCGAGTAGGCATAGCTTAACAGAAGTTCTTGGCAACACATTTCGTCGGTAAGCTGTTGCTTGCGGATTGTTCTAAATCTAGAAGTATACGTCAGCCTATAGAAATCCATTATCAGATTGGTTGCTTCAAAAATCAATGAACAATTCTACTGCGAATTTCGCCTTTCCCTTGCACCAATCCATTAGTTGTCCAATAAAATTGAAAGCATTTGTATATGCCGTACTTTCTTACATTAAGCCCCTTAAAATTTAAGATTCTTTAGAAGCATTAGGTGAAAATCTGCTGTTGCGACTCTTGGAAGAAGAATATTTTTTTCCAGCAATCAAAAAAAATAAGCACAAATTTTCGTGCTTACTTCAGACGGCCTCTATGAAGAAGTTTACACCACGTTAGTGTCAACCTAAACTTTATTAGCGAATGCATGTCAAAACCCATTACTGAACATAATCCTGATTTGGTTCGATCCGACTTCCGTCCTTACAAATTGTCCCCTTGATATGACTCTTAATGCTACCCTCAAAACACATTTATTGATAATCAATGTGTATTGTTACAAGGGGTTTCCTATAATATTATAATACTCCAACACAGATATGTCCATCCTATCGAAGCCTCTTCGCCTCTTTCTACTATTATAACATTAGAAATCTTGAATGTGTAATTAACTCTCTCTTATATAATATCTTAACATAATGTATACCAATACGGCACGCTTCTTTTTCTACATCATGATTTACTGCACTACTGAACAGATCTTTTCACGAACGACGTGTTTAGAGAGACTGACAGTATCCTTGTTTTAATTAATTCCGTCTCAGAAAAACTGTTGTAAAAAAACCTGAGGTTAGGAAATGACAGTGCTGAGAACTGCTCGTTTCTGAGTTATTACGCAGCGAGTAGTGGTAATTACCACTACTCGCTGCTTCGCGGCGGAAACCTGAAATCACGCAATGAGAGTGCTGCCTCAAGTGGAGGCCATGGGAATCTCTCATTTTTCATATATTTCCCTTGGCCTCCGCTGGAAGCAGGACTGTCGATTTCAACGTGTAGTCTCTTATTACACGTGATATGAAGCATTTGTTTATTATTTACACTTTGCTTATAATACGTTGATATCCAAAATGAAATTAATTAACATTAAACAGTAGTAGGTAAAATGTTTATAGTTCATTGAGATAAACACGCTGAATATTTTGTTGATTAAATATTTTGCTGTTTCTGGTGCGAATTGTTGGCACTGGTACAGCTAGATTTATGTACTATCTTAAATTATTCTTTCTTACATCCTGAAACAAATAATAATATTGTTGTATTCATTAACGTATGGTAACCGATCACAAAACTGTACGCTAGAACACCACAGTATGAATTCTGAGGTCTTACATGGAGATATTCGCTTTATCTATTTTTAAGAAGTCGTTGACTAAGCTCATTTTTCTTACGCGACTTATGAGAGTATATGGGTTATGATAACATGATATCTGTTTATTGATTTATCGGTATACGATCACTTAAAACAGCTGCAATATAGAGAGATTTTTAAAATATTCCTTATGATCAGCATATCTCTGCAGCGCGAACGAGCTCTGTAGTACATTCTAACATATCAGTAAATATAGGTTACGGACTGTGGAAAATTTTGCTGTTGAAAATACATTGCAACCATTTAATGTAAAATTCTGGGTTAATATAAATTAAAGAATCAGTTTCAAGTTATGCAGATTTTCTTAGTTTATTTCGTAGGACACATTTCATAGGCGTAAAAATTTGACAGGAAGAAAACTATATTTAACTTTCAGAGAAACTGGAGTCAAGAGTACAATGTATTTTGTACAGACGGACAACATACATTGAAAGAGATAATGTGTGAAATTCTGCCTTCTATTTGTATTATTCTTACTACTGGAGAAGAATGTTTCGTATGATAACAAGACGCGTTTTAACGTATTTTAGATGATCCAAGTTTATTGCACAAACTTAAATTCGGTACAAGCCTTCTCACTTACACCATACATATTCTCTCATATTTTAATACTACTAGGCCAATGACGTAAGATTATAAGTGATTAAAACCTTATAAAGATGCAGGGTAAAGTGACAAATATGTGACAGATTAGAGAAATTTATTTATTTATTTATGAGAGTGTCGTGACAAATACCTTCAGTTCTGCTGAAGGTCTGATGAGCTTTTGAAGTGCAGATGAGGAAATACAGCCGTAAAATTTCGATTGTAAAAGGGAAAGTTAATTTCTAAATGGCTATTGAGCGAAGAAATGATAGTGGCGCCAGATACCACTTCATGCCGCATCAAACCACTTCATGCAGGAGTTCAAAATATGCGCTTTTCCTCAATTTTTGCAGGCTGTAGTTCATTATGTCTGGTTGGTTGAGCACTCAGATCAACAGGTACTCCTCGGCACTGGAACAAAATATCGTATAGGTTGCATAAGAACAAAATTTTGTATTTTGAAAATAACAAATACTTTGACGCAGTGAAGTGTGACATTATAGCTGACAAAAGTACCAATTTTTCTGGTGATAACACAAAATTTGTAAAACTGAATTGTGTTAAGTATTAATTTTCAGTGCTTACTAGAATCGCCAATTTGTCTGAGGATCTTTTGGAAATATACGTAGGCATCCTGAGTTATCCGCAGAACTCCTTGCGATATCTGCCACCAAGAGTCTGTCTTACGTTTAAATATACATATCATTCGACGCAGGGCAGTAAGGAAGAAACTGATCAATAAGCTAAGTACCACTTCATGAACCCCACGGATCAATTCCATTCTCGTGAAATCAACAGTTTTTCAGCTAGTCTAGACATTCTTTGCATTTATGGAAACCATATGTCCATCAGAGTGAAATAATTTGAAATGTCAACTTGATGCAAAAAGATAATTTTATTGATGTATTCTTAGCTCGACATGTTTCGGGTAAATACGCCCATCATCAGGAGCATTAGATGTTGAGTTGCAGCATATGGTTTTCTGCACCGAGTTTGTGGATGGGTGGTGGTCT
>Ga0123352_10008867_pt1 | contig 15683 bp, 12 predicted proteins | sample TergutLab28metaG_FD_89700 | JGI IMG/M metagenome (GOLD analysis project Ga0123352, IMG submission 89700) | Labiotermes labralis P1 segment gut microbial communities from Petit-Saut dam, French Guiana - Lab288 P1 | ecosystem: Host-associated > Arthropoda: Insects > Digestive system > Gut ... | reverse complement strand
TGGATGCAGTGAAAGCAAAAGCGACGCAACTCTTGAACAGCTTAACACAAGATGACCTGCAGCACTGCTTCCAAAAGTGGAAAATTCGCATGGAGCGGTGTAGGGATCGGGGAGGGGACTACATTGAAGGGGATAATATTTCGATTGTCTGATTTTTTTTCAATAAAGGGTTAGAGCATGAATCCGGTTTCTTTATTGCCCCACCTCGTATATGAACTTTTCTTTCTCAATTATCATCAGTGTCATCCCCTTTATTTTAATAAAATACGTAACAATAAATCAGCCAATACACAAAATTTATTATCGTAAACTATTGTTCTAAGTGTTGTGTATAGTTTGGTTTTTTATTCGTACTTATTTTTTTCTCAGATTGACCAATAACATTATCTCCCACAATACTGACCATTCCTGCTGAATCACCCTGTAAGTGACGAGTTACCGAATGTAGTAGTTGTTATGCACTGGCACAAATTCATGTACCGACATGTGAGAGGCGCGGGATTTCAATTTGTTATCACTCTCTAACATGATTTAAGTCAACCTAAACGAATGAACAGCTATCAAACACTTAAGAGGATCTACGGTATCTAAACTTATGTCAAGAAAAGCAACTATCTCTGCCAGCACGTTTGTACATAAAAGCTCGTCATGTAGTGGAAGAGAAGAATCGAAGATTAGGACAGTAACTCTTCGCAGTCATACTGATTGTGATCCATACTGACTTGCTTACGTGCAGAATACGAACATTCTTGAAATTCTGTCTTCGCCCCTAGTTCACATGACTCACCAACAATATTGTTACTGGGTATGAAAGTTAGGCCTGGAAAATCTTGCAATATTCGGTGCTTTATTGTGCTGCTGCAGTGCTGTAATCTGTGCTGCATTTTGCGGTACTTCACTGGCAGGAGTCAACCTTATTTTGTGGCTGCCCTGCATAATGCACCACGAGTTTGATTAATGGCGCTCAGATCTTGCGCAAAATAAGAACAACAATGAAGAAGCGTAAGACAGCAGCAGGAATGAATTGCATGAAGTGTGTCAGGAAGTTCCAACGAAACGAAACGAAACGCAACGCAACGAAACGCAAAGCAACGCAACGCAACGCAACGAAGGCACACAAATACTGGTGTTCGGTAATGGCCGCGCCATGTCCTGAGTGCAGGGTTGCCCTACTGATGCGGTGGTTTATGAGTCTTCACAATAGGAAGCAAGTAGCCGAACTGTTCCTTTAAGAGGCAAAATTCCTGCTTTCCGCATGTCCGTGGAATAACGCTGCTCTGACTGAATATATTTATACGAAATGTAGTATGCTGTTCTCTACAACAGTTAATAGAGGCCGACTCATAAATTTCTGCCAGTTCAGAGATTTTCGTAACGTAGTGAGCTGCGACAAGGCATATCATGCTATAAAACCAGGTTTCTCACTAGTTTCTTTTACTTTTGAACATGGTGAATTGAAATCTTCTTGCATTTATTCAAATAAAATATGTATTTCTCGAATTTATATGGAACGGTGTAGCTACTGGCTGATATTGCTAGCTGCGGCGAATGCGATCACTGCTCGATTTTTGTCAGAGGCAGGAATTCGATACTTAACAGCACACTTTCAAAACTGGCTGCTAGGGACAAAGCCTTTACTCAAGGGGTAAACAGGCTGGGGCGCAGAGATTATCACTTATGTAATGTAATATTGTTTTCTACAATTCGTGATAATCAAATTCGAAACTTGGAATTAGGCGAAGCAGAAAGTAACGGCGAAGTGGCGGTATGGATCTCACGTAGCTACACACACAGTAGTGTTTGGTACGCTGGACGAGCTGTGCTAGTGAAAGACTTGTTCAGCATTGCACATTTCCTTTTAAATTAAGATAGAATATTATATTTTATTTGCTTGAAATTTTATTAGCAAAAATATATATTCTTATGTTCAACCGAAGCCTGTATATCAGTTGTTCCGCTCCATGGAGTAGGCCTACTAAGTGCTTCAGAAACTCTGAGACTACTTTCCTGTAAAGTTTGTGTTCTCTTTCTCACATTTTGTTTCCAGTTAAGTCTCCTTCGTATATTTGGAATCTCACAGAGATTCGGTGACGCAGGTATAACGAGTGATGTAAATTTTTTGAACTCCAACTTACATCTTTATTTATGGAGTGTTTCTTCATAACGTCATTTATTTCATTGCATTACAGCTTATGAAGCTCTCTCGCTTTTTGAAACTTAGCAACGTCTTTCGCTTCGTCGTGCTGTACAATAATATTGAGTTTTTATATTAACTACTGCCAACAGTGCTGACATCAGCATGATGGATATACTCATAAAGCAGCAGTCGATTTCGTGCTCTGTTTCTTTAGCAATACAGAAAGCAGTATTCATGATGAGCTGTGTCTGGGTCACTTATTATGAGGCGTCTTGAATACAAATGGGGTTTCAATGCCTTTAGAAGCTACTTTCTGTGTTTATGCACTGTATCTCTTTTTGTAACTTTGAAGTCTGTATTCAGCTTCCCTGCACATTCTAGTGAAGCGTAAAATCGGTCTGTAATTACACTTCGTTACATAGTTTTAATTGGTTACACTAACTTTTGACTATTCCTGGTTCATATGAATTCTCCTTAGATTACGCAGTTTGCCGATGCCATAGCTCTGATCTTTCGACAGAAAATAAGTGTTCAGACTGAGATAACTTTGGTCTTGGTCTTCCGCATCTTGAATTCTGTCTTCCAAAATCACGCCCAAAGAAGACCTCTTAATGAAAAAATGACAGCGCATTAACAGTACGTTTCCCTTATGAAACAATTGATTAATCATAACCAGCACAAGTGTGTCTGTCCTCTTGTACCCTACCGCGGCAGACACCTTCGCGGACTCCATTGCTACTGGTTTGTTACGGTTCCTTATCGCTGTTATTATGCCTACAAGGATGACAGCGCTGATCAGTGTTGGTTTCCTGTGAACTAACTGACTGGACACGGCCAGCATGTGTGCCTGTCCTCTTGTACCACGGCAGACACTCTTCGTTTCTTCCACTTCGTCTGCTTTTTTATGGCTTTTCGTCAACGGACTTATCCCTGCAAGGATTAGGAGCCATTAATCATTCTACACGGCAGCTACAGGACTAAGGGCTTTTCCTGGTAGCGGAGATCCAGCAAAGGGTTTCTGCCCTTTTTTTTATAAGAGTAATAATTACACCAATTTCTTTTCTTCCATCTAAAAGGATCCTATCACCAAACAAAACTAAATTCCGAAGTGCAAAGAAGCGATATGTGCCCAGATAACCAAAGTAAATGGAGCTCTGTGAAAATGTAATCAGTTATTTCTTAGTATTGTTTTGAAATTTTCATATACGTGGATGAAGAAAAAATATGACATTTTCAAATATTTCAGCTTAATTCTTGCTTGCTACTTCTCTGTTGTTATTAAAAAATGAGTTCTCCTTGTGTCATGATTAACGTACCTTTAAACACTTCATATTATGAAATAATGTGATACCTTCTCCTTCATAGCGCAGCTGATTTCGTTGTTAATGGACTTACATAATAGTCATTTTGCATGTTTTGGGTTATGTGAACCATCATCGGGTTAACCAAGGTGGGCGTATGCTACAAAGTCTCTAATTTTGCGTACATTGTAACATTTTTAACCTTGCTAGCATTGAGTAGATATATGTGAGTCATGGTACGTGGTTCATTCCGACTATTTATGCGTTGATTACAGTGTGGAATGTAGGTACTGTTTGCGGCATTGCATCGAGTTCAGTATGATTCAATTTAACCTGATGATGGCCCACGTGAGTCGAAACATGTAGTTATCCCGCGACTGTATATCAGACCATTGGTAATTATCAGCTGCACTGTAAAGGTTTGTTATTACATGACTCCATAGTTTACTTAACATTATCAGGATGTAACAAGTAAAAGTACTTCATGTTATAGTAATGTTACCTCAGTACAATCAATGTCATTTTTATGTAAAGTAGATTTTTATTTGTCAGTGACATGTAAGTTGGCTCATGGGCACAGCGTGCGAATTTGGTAAGAAACCGAATCACAGTCCATTTAAATGTGTCTTGTTGTTGTAGACATGTTATTAATTTCTTTATTTATTGCCAGTGTGGGAGGAACGTATTGTGTAACTAGGTATATAGAGTTTAAATGTTGATTTTTGAAACACGACATTAAAATTTCATACTGTTGCCAAATTTATATTAGTCGATTTATGAATTTTGAATATGTAGTTTTATTAGCTATCAATCTTCGTACGACGCATGCTTAGCCCCAATGATTCATTAGTTTTATAAAAGAAAATTATGCTATAAAATTTGTATATTTTTCTAGAGTCACGTTCAATAATTTCAGGACTATAAATTAAATTTCGCTCTTGTGCATACCCCCCTCCCCCTCACAATTTGTTGCTAACATTCTGTTGTTATTACCGGTTTGCAGACAATAATGCTTAAGACTACTGTACGACCTGTGATGACGTAACATTCATATCAAATATAGTGACACTCCCATCATTTGGATTAAACTTTGCAAGGACAGACATACAGAGAGACGATTTCATAGACCTACTTTTTTACTGTAGGTAAAGGATGCAGATAAATATCGAAGTTCTTTAACCCTCTAAGACGCCAGTTCAGTATTGATTATGCTTGAAGATTCAGTTCGTACTGCAAAGGAATAACATTTCCTCTCGGTTATAAAAACCAATAGCTTATGATGTGTAGAGAAATAGCTTAGTGGCTGTTTGTTCAGACAAACAAAAACAAATGCAATCTATGCGGAGAATGTAGAATTTGTGACCCTTATATCTGATGGTATATGTGTTAAAAACTAGACTTTAAAGAGCTAAACTGTACATGGGGTAAGACTGGCAGGTAAATAATGTATAGAAGAAACAAATTGATGGAAATCCTGTCCGCGAACTGAACAGTTTTATCCCATCGAATCTTCTACGCAAATCTAAGGCTGTGATTCATTCTTCATTGTTTTCTAATGGCTTTGAATTTTAAGACTAGGTAAGGCCTTTACGTTGCTCCAGATATCCTTGTTCTTCCTTCTGCTTTTCGTTATGCAAGTTTGTAGTTTCATGCTGCTCGTCTATTATCTTGCAGTAATTAACTTTATTAAGCACAACCCTCTGTTATTAGCTGATATTCGCTAAGCCATTTAAGACGTTACCCACCTTGCATGGATTCTTAAAATTCATTACTCTACTTACAAGAGCTGTCACTGGCCGTATCGTGATTCAGACAAATAAAGTTCACATTGATATCCTAATTCTTTAAGATCCGTCTTAATAATGTGGTCCCACTTAGGTCTAACTGCGTGTTAGCCCTCTGCCCTCTAGTTTTCTCTTTGGAACTTTATCCCATACATATACCTTCTTCTGCCTACACTATACGTACGAATCCTGTCATTCTCCTGTGCCTGTTGAGCTAAGTACCATATCATAAAGAGCACAAAGTATGAAGTTCTTCATTTTCTTGATCCCCTTGCTATTGCCTGTTCTTATGTGCAAACATCTTTGTCCTTTCCCTCTTGTCAAAGTGCCTCCGTGTTCTATTGTCAGCTCCATTGCTAAGTAATGCTGAACTGAGTGTTCAATTTGAAGATTCCAAGTGACATTTGTTTACATATTATTGAAAAGTTGACAGCGCATCTGGCCAAGTGTCAAGATGAAGACCTTCTCTTTCAGCGCGAAGGTACTGAATGAAAATGTGAGAATAAATACATACAGGCACACGAAGATCTTAAAAGTCTCGAGATAAGGACAAACATCTTTTTATCGGATACCAGTGCAGTATTTTCGCTACCCTGCTCTTCAATGCTTGATTTTCTTCCGCTGTTTCTCACCCGCAGATTGGCTCCGACTCGCACGCCTACGCAGACATTGACTGATTTTCTCTCCGTCCAACGTTATTTCTCAGGGCACCTGAAGGATGGAGTTTTGTTGAAAGAATATAAATTGTTTTGTCTGTGTTGCTGACTTCTGTTTATCTGCTCAGTGACAGCTAAATTTCTGGTTAACTGACGGGTTTTAGGAAAGTAGTGTTTCGTGTATTCAGGACAACAAGCTTGAAACTTGCGCCATATAAAATAGGATAAAATAGTCAAACACAAATGTGGGGGTTTTATTAGCTAAGTAGTAGCATCACCAATAAAAAACTACATGTTTCGGCCTACCTAGTGGCCATCATCAGGTTACATCCGTCTGCTACAAAAGATTTATACATGATGCGTATCTGCGTCAAGATGTTGAGATCTCATCATCTGTTGATCCGTATTGGTAGCTAATATGTACTGGGAAAATCTGGGAGGCCCTCGGGCGAGAATAGCACCTATTTCCGCCCCAGGACTTCCTAGATTTTCCCAATACATATTAGTTAACAGTATAGAGCAAAAGGTGATGAGATCTCAACATCTTGACGCAGATACGCATCATGTATAAATCTTTTGTAGCAGACAGATGTAACCTGATGATGGCCACTAGATAGGCCGAAACATGGAGTTTTTATTGGTGTTGCAACTACTTAGCTAATAAAACTTTCACAGTTGCGTTTGACTATTTTATCCTATTTTATATGATTGTAGTACACAACGGAGATGCCCCAACTTAAATTCTAAAATGAGCCATCCCCGTTGTGTGTATATGAACAATAGGTGTGGGTATCAGTCAATAACACAACAATAGGACAGCAGCGAGCAGACATACTTGAGCTGCACACCCCAGGATAGCGCACATCACAGATAACCCTCCCTGTGCCCCTTGAAAATAGCATATAACAAACATCACAAATGCTGAGATCTCACCATCGTGACATATCCATAACAATCCTGTAAAGCACTACCACCATACTTTCGGATGAAAACCTGATGATGGCCACATTAGGCCGAAACATGTAGCTTACTTCATCCTTTATTAAACATATTTTTAGATATTGTTGCGTTATTGACTGTTACCCACACCTATTGTTCCCCAACTTAAAACTTGAGCTGTATTAAATTGCCTACTGAACTTCCAGCCCCCAGCAATAAATTATTATGCATTTTTCAGAAATGGAGTAATTGTGAGGTATTTCTTACTATCTGTCCCGTCGCTGCAAGATGTGAGGCTCAATGTGCGGTAATATTGATGCCACAGACCAGAGAGCTTACATTCCAGGTGCTTAGAACATCAGGCACTGCCTACGCAAATTGTCTGCAATTATTTAATCTGTGCGTGTCACGTATTAAGCGTTGAAATGAATGCATACGGATGGGCCAATAGAGGTTCGATTCCAGGGAAGTATTGAGACGTCTCTAGTCCGCCATGTCTACAGTTACGAATTCAGCACACCAGTTAATAAAAGCACGTTGTTTATGGAACGAGCTTGAAAGGAATCAAGAAATATCTTTGCAAATTCTTGGTGTTCATATCTTTTAAATTTCTGCATTCCGTAATCTTGGCTAATCTGTTCCTTAACATCAGAGTACTCTTTTACAATTTTCTGTGTGGTTGAAAGGTGCGAGACAGAGTTATGTGGAAGAAGAACGTGTGTTGTCGGTATGTGCTTTTCCTGTGAGGATTTGAACAGCTCAATAATGTGTGCTTATTTCAGTAAGCACTTGTGTGCTTTGTTATTGTTATTATTATTATTATTATTATTGTCGATGCTATGCCTCATACTTTGCTGATGAAGGAATATTTTCTAGTCAGTATTTTAAGCAGAGACTTAATCCTCTAGTACAAGGTTCGATAACATTGATTTCATCTAAAATAGTTTCATTTTTTGTCTTAATGGGATTCTAAAATCCTTTAATTCGCAGCAACAAACCTGTCCGTTTATTTTGATTTAGGAAAAGGTTTATATATTTTTCATTGTAACGTACGTTTTGTGAGCTTAGTAACCACGGATTTTCCTCTGGTTAGGTAAATTTGTTTTATAGCATTTCTTACGAATCGACAGCCTTCTATTAATATTTGAAAACCCTCCGTAATTTTTGCCTTGGGAAGTGTGGCGTTTCGGAAGGGTTTTCTGTGCGATCGTTGCCATGCAGTCATTAATGATGTGGTACTTCGTAATACTAAGTACCACACGTTTGATGACGGCTTGTATCTTAATAACTTAAATGCTGTTGACTAAAATTTTTTAGTTGATGGTCTTTGCAAAATTTATGTTTGCAGAAAGTGTTTTCGTTAATTTATGCATATTGTGATCATAAATTGTAGTCGTATATCGAAGAGTTTTAACTCAGTTGACGTAAGTAATGCTATAATCTGATTTTACCTTTCCCGTGTATCTGTGATGTCGAAATCCTTTGGTCTTTTAGCTTTTTCTTAGTCCCACACTGACTTTTTTTTTTCCTTCAAGGCTGTAAATGTTGACTTAATTACTCATTTTTTTTTTAAGTTTTAAAAAGTTGATATATATCTTTCCTTTTGTATTGGACTGTTGTGTACTCAAACTTTGACTGTTCGTGTGTCGCCTAGAAATCCGTTAGGCTGGTGGATATGTCAACACGTGAGAGTATTCAAAGAAAATTTGTATCCTTATGATATATAAGATTTTCTTATTGGGCGTAATAAATAAAACTGCTAATGAAGGATTGTTAGGTTAGGTCAGTTCTTTAACGCTTTATTACACGCGCCGTCTTATGAATGAAATCCTCATTGAAATTTAAAAAAAAACGACCAGTTGCTGTTTAGAATATGTGCAGTCGTCCCAGCTAGGATTGTCAGGTTTTACTGTACTCTAATTGTTCACCATCACATCGTTTCTGTTTTCATATTATTTTAAGGAACACTGACATTTATAATCAAGATTATTTTACTTTTATGACAGTTGATATTTACCTGCTTTAGTGTGTATGTTTTGTAGACTTTATTTTGTGTTCTTATTTCTTTACTTGATATTTATGAACCTCCTCACATTCTCTCAGTTTGTGTTTTTGGTTTTAGTCATCGTATTTGTGCTTTTTCTAATTTTAATATTCGCCAAATTAAATGAATTTTTATGTCCTTGTTGTGCGGTTGCCCAGTTTGTCTCTTTTGTGTTGTCAAAGACTCGCACAGCTAGGAATTTCTTTTTTGGTTCTTTTTTCTCATTACAACGTGACACGAGTGATCATCACGCAAGACCGAAAGCTTTATATTAAGCCATGGCAGTACGCCTAACCCGTGGCATGTGACGGTATCAGTATAGGATTATAGTGTGATTACTTTAATACTCAGAAAATAATAAAAGTTTCCGTTTGACACATGGTTTTAGAACTGCAGCACAGATTAATACATATAAAATGACTATGAAAATATTTTATTGTTCTACAATCCCTAGAAGGCCATAGCCTCCTCATTATCGAGGTTTCACGATCACACTCAGACACACCACACTCGGTGGGACTCCACTGGAGTGATCAGCCCGTCGCAGAGACCTCTACCTGACAACAAACACTCACAAGAGACATCCATGACCCAGGCGGGATCTGAACCCACATTCCCACCAAGCGAACGGCCGCAGACCAACGCCTTAGACCACAAGGCCACTGCGACTCGCGACTTTTAATTAAGTTAATAAGTGTGACCATTCACGTGTTAATCATTATAGTATAGTTGCTAATTCCTTATTTAAAAGTGTGAAAATTCTCTGCATAGTGAATGTATTTTAACAGGCCAGAATTTTATATAATTTAGGCTGCAGTATGTAGAATGTGGTACAGACGCTGATGTTAACATAAATATAAAGAGGTTTTCACAGTTGTTGGTTTTAAAATGTACTAAGTAGGACCGAACACAAAAGAAAATCTTAGTATAATTCTGTGAAGTAATACCCAGAAACATGTATCTCTTATCTGTCGTAATGTTCGATGTCAAGGAAAGAAATAAACAAAAGAATAACTGCGACAGAATTTCGTTTCTCAGAACAGTCGCAGGATACAGAATGACTGATCGTAAATGTCATGACGATATTCCAGAAGAACTGGGAATAACGTATATAATCAATGAAGTAATAAAAAGACTCTTAAAATAAATAGCTTAAGACATTTGGAAAGAATGCCTGTAAACCGAATCCATAACCTGCTCTGTCAATAAAATGGGACGAAGAAAGATTGTAAGTCATCTGGCAAGAAACGAAAGAAATATTTTAGTGCTTATAACAGGAAGGGACTGGGGGAATAAAACATGATGGTGGTGATGATGATGATGATGATGATCTTGTTTTTGTTGTTGTTGGCTATGGTTATGAGGAAGATTTATGATTGTTGTCGCAGAACATATTGCATAACAAATTCCACAATTTCCAGTTCCGTTTTTCAAATCATAGTTCTTCGTGGAAATAATTGTACTGTCAGAAAAATTACGTTTTACGGAGTATAAGTTATAACTTTGAGGCAATATTTGTTTATATTCACGTGGTATTTACATATTGAGGGAAGATGTTTACCGATATACTGGGCGGTAGTTTGGAAATTATTTCAACAGATTTCTGTTAATTTGTTGATATTTATTACAGTAGAAAGACCAGCATAACAGTGGGCTTAGGTCTCAATTTGTCTCCCAGGCTTACTATTTGAAGAGAAAGTGTGTAACCAAAATGTGATGCATTTCTTATAATGGGGAAAACCTCTTATCCACACAGCTCAAAATTTATGTTATAATTAGCATTACAGTTTCCTTCGCATTAGTGTTAAGAAATTTTGGTAAATGGGAATATATAAAATCAAAACGAAATGTTGAGTCTTCACGGTTGTGAAGCAGTCTCTGTGCAAACAGAAGTTGCTTAACACAGAATACAGCAGTATGGTGCACTTTAACTCTGTCCTTGCTCAGATTAGTTAAAAAAAATATTCCTTCTTTTGTGTGTTCCCTCTCACACGTTTACCTTTCCTGAAAAATAACAAGTTCTTGCCTTCAATTTATCATAGATTACAAAGTACTTTATTGCCACTTTTATAATGAATTAAGATGTGTAGAATGTTAATAGTATCGTGTGTTAACGGTATATCTCGTCCGGAACATGGATTTGGTTAAATATATCTTGTGATATTGGGTTCTAAGGCAGGCAGTAGCTTTTACTGCTTTAACAGTAATCATATATATAACACGCAATGTAATTGTGTTCACGTAACTAATTTTGTTTTGTTTCATTTATTTGAACTAAGAAATATAAGACCGATATTTTTACCAGTATTGTATAAACGGAAAGTTGATATTGTACGGCGAACACATAAGATCGAGGAAAACAAGCCTTCGAAAGAAATGATAAATGGAAATAAATCGTATTGTATACTTACGCAAATTGAAGGGGTACCGAATGGGAGTGGGAGAGTTCTGTCCGTCTTCCATATGCGGAGATTTGAACGTTTTTAAATTATTATTTACTTATGCAGTAAGGCCTTGATTTGGGGTGTCAAGAAGAAATGGTTATACGATTACAGAGAAATAACTCTTAGGAGACTTGAGTTATCGTTGTGTGAAGAGGTTTTCTTTTTGTTAGACGACGTTATCTTCGCTTCAGACTGAGGGTGTAGCTTTAGAAAGAGGCGAACAAAATGCGATTTGTCACAGATATTTATAACAGCAGAACAGAGTGTGAAGGTCGTCATATGTTTCACGAATTGCTAAAATTTACGTATTTGTGGATACGTTTGTACGTGGTAGTGTTAGGGGACACAGGGGGGCGCGGGGTTTGAGGGGTTTGAATGTACTAGTTTTGTAAAAGTAATAAAACAACACAGAGTGTGCAATGTTCCTGTAATATGACGCCATATCTATAGGTCAATAGCTACCGATTCTTAGGAACAGCTTACAGCGTCTAGAAGAGTGACTCTTTGTGAACAACACTGTAGTAAAGACAACAGTCTCCCCGAAAGATCGGTAAATATTTACCATCCAGCATGGCGTCATGGTAAAGAACATTTGAATTATACGCGGCAATGTCTGTTATTTCCTTTATAAATTTATTGAGTTAAAATTACACATTAATGTGAAATACGACAGCAAAGAATGTAAATATTGTGACTCGTTTGAACTATCCTGTGTTAAAATAATATTTTTATTTTTAAACATTTTTATTACTGGAGAATCTTTACTCTTTTCTATAAGTTCCTTTCACCACGAACATTTTTCCCCATTGAAGCCAATTTGGAACTTTAGTGTCGGTACAGTGAGTGAACATTGGCCCAAATTCGACCAATATTTCTTTTCATGCCGGTGTACTGAGCGATTTACAGTTTACTGTATACACATTTTTGGGGTTCTGTGGAACAAACTGACGTTTCTGGCAGAAACCTTGGTGCATGAGATTTCTAAATAACCCATAATATATAACTGAGACATCAGTTTAGTGGTGGAACAGCTTGATATGCCGTCAGTTCAAAGAACGCGTCGTGTCTTATAATGAATTCACGGTGCCTAGTCTTGTTGCAAGTTTCTTTGTTCGGTTTGCAGGGACGCTCTGTAGCGGAACCGAGAACGCTCCGATGTTGTGGTCTTGAGACTGGAACGTACTTCGAAACTTGGTAAACTAGACGAAGAGGCAAACTTCAATGATGTTTGTCACAGTTACAGATCAGATGAAATCAGTGTTGTTGTTTTAGTTTGTAGTGGTGGCGGAAATATTGATGCAGCATTACTCAAGAAAGTATGTCAGAAGGGTTGTTATTATTCTTATTATTACTATTATCGTCGTCATGGAATCTGATCTTTTTATTTCTTGTATGTAAATGTTAAATTGTGAAGTGCTGCTGAATTTATAATTGGCCAATAGGCTTTTGAGTCAGAATATAAATAAACAAGAACTGAATGACTGTGATTTCATCATTTATTCTCTTGCGTCTTTCTGCCCTATCATCTTTCTGTCCTATCATCTTACACAAATATTTTTATTAAGCAGTGCCTTTAAAATGTGAGAAAGCTCATGTACGAGACTCTGAATTATTACTGAAATCTGATAATTCATTGCAATAGCTTGTTTTTCGTTTTTAAATACTTATGCTGCAAGATAATAACCCAACTTATGAACGTATTAATATTATTTACTTAACATGCCTATCAGAATTTCTCCGTGACTTGGTCAGTTGATGCGTGTGTGACGCAAGCACGTCTAACTATCAGGCAAGAGTGGAGAAATTAATTTATATAGTAGTATTGTGGTTCATGGCGCTGTACGGTTTGGCTAGTGCTTACGGTGGCACCTGATTTGTGCACATTCATGGTAGTTCTTGCCTAGAGATTGAAGGATTCGGTTCCCTTGAAATGTTGATAACAACTGCCAGATTGCAGATTACCATATTCATCATGAAAACGTCAAATATCACAGACATATTCTTAATTTCTCGCAAAGCAACGGCTGTATCTATATTATTGGATACATACATGGAAGAGAATACTTGATCCTAAGTAGCAGACAACGAGAAAGACGCAGTAAAGCTGCTGAAGATGGATCCGAAGAATATCATTGGTCGCCTGACAATGATCCGTGCTGCAAAGCAAGCAGGAGTAGAATAGTACATCACTCCTTAAATGCTTGTGGGTGACAACCTGATATTTGCATAAGATGAATTTGTGAAATATTAGGTGAATAAGTTAAGAGACGAACATGAATTTTATCATTAATCAATATAAGACGCACTGCCTGTGTTTTGGGTGGTGGGGAGCTGTAGATTAGTAAGGGGATTTTTTAAAATTTATGAGACTTTTTGAATGCTCAGAAACAAGAATAACCGATATTGGAGCATTTCACAGAGATATGCACAACAGAATGTCTGTGGCAACAATTGCAACAAAGGATCATATTTGAATCTATATGCCACAAATACATTATATGTGTTCTTTAGTGAACAATTTAATAGTTAACGGCAACGAATGCACAAGTATGAAAAATACACTTTCACATGTAATTGACTAATACCGCAAATATATTTTGATCTTCAGATAATCCTCAGGGAGTTTTACGTTGAAGAAGCATATATAAAACAGAGATGACTTTTGAAATAGATCAAAATTTTTAGTCCTTACAAACGATAGATGTCATGAGGTTTGTAGTAGATGTAGGCTGGAAGAATAGGCTACAGTGCGAAATGAAGAAGGCAAACGTATGTCGGAATTTAAACCAATAACATCAGCAAAAACAACAACAGTAGCAGTAGTAGTAATAGTAGTTGTTGTTGTTGTAGTGGTAGTAGTAGTGGTAGTGGTGGTGGTAGTGGTAATGGTAGTAGTAGTGGTAGTAGTAGTGGTGGTGATGGTGGTAGTAGTATTAGTGGTAGTAATAGTGGTAGTAGTAGTGGTAGTGGTAGTGGGGTAGTGGTGATGGTGGTGGTAGTAGTAGTAGTGGTGGTGGTGGTAGTAGTAGTGGCAGTAGGAGTAGTGGTGGTAGTAGTAGAAGTAGTAATAGTGGTAGTAGTAGTAGTAGTAGTAGTAGTAGTTGTTGTTGTTGTTGTTGTTTGGGGAGTTTATTGACTAGCTGAGGACCTGTTAGCTTCTCAGGAAGGACTTTACTCCATTCTGTGAATAATAATAATAATAATAATAATACAGCCAGAAGAACTAGACGCTTTTGGCCTAACACGCGTTATGGTTGGCTGCCAGGCAATTGGACTTTGCTACCGTTCTTGTCACAGGGCGTAAAAATTTATTGGAAAACAGTATCAGCACACCACATTGCGAAGATCAAGGCACTGTAAACGACGAAAATACCAATTCGGAACACAAACTTTGCAGCTGGAACAGTGTAATAAAATCAGTCCGTAAATATGGTGGTAAGCTGCAGTGTTTCCGATGAAGACAGCAAGACTGTATGCGGGCAGCGTTGCCAGCAACAAGCAAGAGGTTAGGTTTACCTCGTTACTCAGCTGTTCATGACATTCATGTTCTTTAACATAATCAGCAGCCACACACTAAGTAACTGCACGTAAACACTCGTTGTTTCAAGAAATGAATATTTCAAGCCTTTGTAATGCGCGATCGCAAAACTGCGAAAACGACGATTAGCTCCACCTGGTCTGTCCGTCCGTCCGCCTGTCCACATGGAACAATCCAGCTGCCACTGGAGAGATCTTCATGATGCTTGATATTTGAGCATGTTTCAAAAACCTGTCAAAATAATACAAGTTTCTTTAAAATCGGACAAGAATAATGTGGGTACTTTACATGACCAATAAACGCGTTTGATCTATCTCTCTCATTTCTTCCTAGAACAAAAAAAGTTTCAGACGAAAGTTGTAGAGAAGAACGAAACACGCATTTTATGTTCAGTAACTTTCTTTTCGAAAATCATGCCGTTTTGAGATAACGTGGAAGAATATTGTATGCGGGGTAGGCCACAGATGGCAATATGGCGCATACGCATTGAATGCTGGATACCTAAGGCTGCAAATACACGTTCAGGTTGTGTAATACTAAATGCTTTTCCACTTTAACCATGGTTGCACGAACGCCCCTCAATATTGCGTTATAGTACATTTCCTGTCTTGTTCTACTTATTTTGTTTAGATCAACGTGATGAGCTAGAGGTGAAGCAAAGGAGGAACTTATTTCTGAAAACAGTGTGATTAGGTATTCCACGAAACTTTGTTTTGTATCTTATGCGTTTTGGACCGTGCATCATCTTGATATTTGAATAAAGGTAGACCAACTTGATGACACTTGCTTTATTATGTCAATTTACTGCTCAACATGTTTCGGATGTTAATACATCCATCT
>Ga0123352_10008864_pt1 | contig 15687 bp, 8 predicted proteins | sample TergutLab28metaG_FD_89700 | JGI IMG/M metagenome (GOLD analysis project Ga0123352, IMG submission 89700) | Labiotermes labralis P1 segment gut microbial communities from Petit-Saut dam, French Guiana - Lab288 P1 | ecosystem: Host-associated > Arthropoda: Insects > Digestive system > Gut ... | reverse complement strand
TGTGAGTTGTTTTATGTTGTCATTATGCCCAGCTTCAGGAGAACAGTACGTGTGTTATTGCTTGTGGTTTTCTGTGCTGGTTCGCCAGCAGAACCAGCGCAGCACACCACATGCAGTAACACACGTCTTGTTCTCCTGAAGATGGGCATAATGATGCCCGAAACAAGTTAAGAAAATATTGATAATAAACATCTAACTGGTGCATCTTGTTGGTTTTCTCTCTCACTTCACAATCTTTAACATCGTGTAGGTTGAATAACTGACAGAAGTGACTCTTGCACCTCTTCAAAATACTGTGGAATTCTTCAAGCAGAGCACCCTACCTATTGTGTACTAGTTTAGTTTTAGGCTGATGGTCCTACTTTAATTCATTTATGCCTTTACAAGAGTATAATATTCCTGTGCTTACAGTTCTTTCAAATTTATTAATTTTACTATTCAAATAGTCTCCCCCCCCCCCCGAAATATCTACTAGTTTCATGCCTCATATTTTTTTAAAATATGCTTATTAATTTGGCTTGGATCCTGTAGCCATTGAATTTAGCCTGCTGTTTTTATTCATTTACATTTACAGTTACATTTACATTCATTACAACCAAGCTTCTCTTTAGATACAATTTTGATATTCTCACTAAAGTTTTCCAAAACCCAACTGATGTCCCTGTTTGAGATTTAAAGCTGATACTCCTTCCTACCCTCCACCGCTGTTAGTTTCTTGAGAATGAATCCCTCCACATGAAACTTCTATGCTGCTCTAACTTATTTTCTTTTATTAAACCAAACATATGCACACAAATGTATGTAATCATATATAAAAGAATAATGAAAGAAAATAAGTTGGACTAAAATGCATGGAATGAACAACTTTAAAATTCTATGCTTTCCGTTTACTTACTCACAAACACATATTAGAGAAACATCCTACCGCTCTATCAAACCACATTTAAAACAGGTATTCCAAAGTGTGTACAGACATGAACTGGAGACAAGACTATCCTATAAACCGTGGAAACAAGAAATAGCCAAAATACCAAACTGGTCTAGAAGAAAGGCAGTTGCAGAATTTCGACTGTGCATTGGGCATGATTGCTTGGGTACACATCTTCACCGCATTGGAATCCGCCCTGACCCCTACTGCATGCTATGCAGCTTCCGCGAACCCATGGACAAAAACCACCTAGGACAATGTACCGCACTGCTTAATAGGACAGAGTGTGAGCGATACTGGAAGGCCAGGACAAAAATGATGGAAAATTGACTTTGTCTTTTTACTATTACTATTTTTGTGACTACTTCTTATCATTAGGACTTTCATATTTACTTTGGATGGTTTTAGTATCTATACTGTAATTTTAACGTTTTACTTTCATTGGTAGCATAGGTCAATGATAAACAGTCAATATACCTGCCATTAGGAAAATAAAATCGTTTACTTACTGACATTCTATCCCTAACTTTGTAACCATCAAGTGTGTTAGGCAAAATGGGATGGGTTTGAAATCAGCATAAAGCATATCTGAAATACTATTAAGGATGCTGAGGAAGTTAACACCAAGGGAACAAAGAAATAGAAATTAATCAATATCTAACTTGGTAGGAAGGCAGTACTATCTTGTTGTCTTGAAGCAGAGTTGGTCCGTTGTTGTTTCTTGATGGATACAGACTTCCATAGCTCACAAGAGCTATACAAAGAATGACCTTTGAACTTAACATTTTCAGTACAGTGAAGAAAAGCAGTCTGCAGTGGCTAAGTAAATTAAAGTACAGAGCCGTCAACACAAGTATATAGTTTATAGTATTTATCTGTGCAACATGTTTCAACCACAGTAGGCCATCTGCAGACTAAAATACTATTAAACAACACATAACAGGGTTACATACAATTGCATTATACCAGTTTGCTTTGTAATAGTATTTTAACCCGGAAATGGCACGTTGTGTTTGAAACATGTTGCAGAAATAAGTACCAGAGACAATATATTTGTGCTGATGGATCTTTATTCCTTTATTATGTAAGTGACACAGTGGGATGATAAAACTACATGAAGTAAATTTATGTCTCAGCATTCTGCTCTGATCTATGCACACACCATGCCACTTGCGTAGAAAGAGTTGTGGGAGGCATGGCAGAGAAAATCACAGTGTCTTTGACATTTTGGAGCCTGAACTGCATCTGATTATCCTTTCCTCTCACTGCTTGTTTAGCTGTGATGAAACACCTCTCACAGTCGCTCATCATGTGGTTTGCAAGGCAGGCGACATTTCTGTTCCTTATCTTTGCCTGAGAGGTGTTCACTTACAACAGTTGTTACTTGTGTGAATACTATCGACATGTGTGTTCTAGCTCTTCTGGTGTTTCCTAGAAGCAACATGAAAGCTAAACTACTGGATGGCTGGATGACGACAGAAAAATGAGTTCTGTACAAGTTTTCCAATATTTTGGCCCTTCTGTGAAGCCGTATGAAAATTTCATTATTCTGACACTGAACTGTCACTATTCTCATACTAGGAATATCACATGAATAGACTTGCTCAGGAAAATGGGTTGACCATTATTTGCTTTTCTATGCACTGTACTCAAAAACTGCAATTCCTGGACTTTTCCTTCATGCAGCGTCCGAAAACACAGTATGCACAGGAAATAGAGATTTGGCTGAAAAAAATCCCTGTTTGTCCCCAGCAACTGTCATGTTTTTATTGAATGTAATTTGTTGTAAGAAATAAGAATTGCTACAAAACATTTGCATGTATAAGCAGTTCAGACAAAGTGCCTCTCTCTCTAGCCTCATCAAACGCCTAATTTGCTGTTCTGACCTCTGATGAATCCTGCTTCCGACATCTCTAGCAGAAAACAAGAACAGTCTGTAAAACACCCCAGTGTTCCAGTAAAACATCTACTGCTATTTTGACAAATTTTCCTTACAACATCACACTTGAAGGAAACTTGAAGTGTCAAGCAGCTAGGGATCAGAGAAAACCGTTGTTCAGAAGACAGTCACAGAATAAGAAGCTGTCTGGTCCTAGTGATATAGAGAGCAATTGGTCTTACTGAACAAGACTTGTTGTCTGCAGAGTGTGAGGAATATGAGAATCCAGTCCCATAGTAACTGATGGCGAGAATTCAGGCTTGGCCATTCTGTAGCTGTTGACTGTATTCTAAGAGAAAAATGCAATGAAAAGTAGATGAATTGCACAAATTTCTATATAACAGGTACAGTGACGAGGTTCAGATGAGTGTAAAACATTTGTTTGTTCATTTTGCCATATTATTGCTAAAAACCATGCATTGCCAGGTCTTCTGGGTGACGAATTAAGTATGCTGGTGCCTATTGTTAATCCGTTCTGTGTGGCACTAGGTATGTGTCATCCTTCTGGTTCATAGAGTTTTGAGGTGGCTCCTACACTTTTGGAAAATCTGTGCATCTCTGACGTAACCTGTAATACCCTTGAGACATATCTACACCACATATTCAGTAAATTTATATTCCCTTGGTGCAGCCATTAATTCACTCGTTTGATTCTCCAGGCATTTTCATGCAGTAATTTTAGAACCCGACATTAGAACAGCGACCTTTAATGCTATTTTGGTTTTTATTTTGGGGGATTATATCTAACCCTCTTTAAAGTAGTTATTTCAGGAGACGGTAATAGATGTACTGTGTTCCTAATGTTGCTTATTCACATTTATTTTTATCTCCTTAAATATTACTTGTCCGAGAACACTGTAGGAAAACATGTTGGTGGTCCGTGAACTTCAACACCAGCTATGCCCATACCATCTACATAGGTCTGAATAAACTGCTCCTTTCTTTCAGATGATATTAGGAACTTTTCCTGTTATGCAGGAAGGAAATTTGTTATGGTCAAGCATAAGAGGCCTTGGCCATCTTGAACATTCAGAAGACTGTTCCATGTTGTTAAATATGCAAGTTGGAAACAAAGAATACTGTCTTGGGGGATTTCAGACCATGTAGTCTGGTACAGATTCTGCCACTCTACATGGTGTCACGTCCCATGCTCCACAGATACCTCAAGTAAAATCTGCATTCTTTTTCTCTAAGACTTTAGTTCAAAGCATTCTTCCTCTCCTAAACACTTGTAGACAGAGCAATTACACCCTTAATTGTCCAACTAAATGCACATGTCTAATTGAATATTTGTGTTATTTACTAAATATCTGCTATGTGTTTGGCACTCACTGTGCCATCTTCAGTGAGAACTCTTTTCACTCCCAAAACCATCTGCTTATTGTAAGGTTGTTACAGTGGTTGAGTTATAGTGTGAGATATATATCATATGTGAGTTTTTTACAAAGTTGTTTACAATTATTACAGCAATATTGATTTGTTATGGCTTAAACGTTTTTCTAAAATATTGAAAGCCCTTGTCTAAAGCATGTTGACACTTGGTTGAGAGCGGCTACTTCTTATTTTATTTCATACTGTGTGTGTTATCGGGTTTTTAATATTTAAAAAAAACTTTTAAGCCACACCTATGAGACAATATTGCTTTATAATTGTAAACAACTTTGTAAAAAACCCACATATGAAATATCTCATGCTCTATACCTCACCCATTGTAACAACCTTACAATAAGCAGATGGTTTTGAGAAGTGATAAAGAGTTCTCCCTGAGGATGGCACAGTGAGTGCTGAAATATGTAGGAGATATGTAGTAAGCAATACATATATTCAATTGTACACGTGCATTTTGTTGGAATATTAAAGATATAATTGCTATATGAAAATGCACAGAATATTAGGCTTCACAGTCACTTGTATATGCAGGCTTGGTTAGGGTTGGTTTGACTCATGAGTTCCCAGAAGCACATGTAAAGTTAAAACTTAAGATATAAGAGAAATGATTTGACAGCTTTCACTGAAATCCCCTAGTGTCTAAATTCACTAAAATCCAATTTAGTAGTGCTGAAGTTTCTTCATGTTTATGGACAGTGGGGGGATTTTAATAGGCTGTCAGCAGGGATTGGTCGCACCCGATGTAGTCTAACGTGATGCTTCTGGGACATTTGACACTGAAAGGTGTGCGTTCAGAATTGAATTCTAATGAATACTGCAAAACATATGCGTTTTGAAATGCAGTCTTGTGAATGCAACAATATCTGCCCCATCAGCAATTGATATTTATTCTGCTAGTCAATCAATTCCCTGCATTTATGGGATGCATCTTTGTTACCGCATTCACGTCTATCCTACCAAGCTTGTGCAAGTTCAAGTCAGACCAGTTGGTACCCTGTCACCATGGCATTGCACATCCTTACGTTACAGATGGGACAGATGACATACAGACATGACAGATATCCATAAATATAAAGAATATGCAGTTATGGACAGCAAACTAAGGGTGTTCCTCTGGCTTTAGGGCTGGCCGAGGGGCTGACAACTTGCCTTTTTAAGGAAACTAGCGTGTTATGAAATGCCACACAGGGCCTTCAAGTTTCTCAAATTGGTTGCTAACTTTAAGTGAATTATAAAGTATAAGGAAGTTTGAGAATGAAATACCGCAGAGTGTGTTTGGTCCTAAGGAAGAGGAAGTAGCGGGAAGTTGGTTGTAATGCATAACAACTTCATAATTTGTACTATGAGCTAAATATATTTAGGGTGATCAAATCAAGGACAGTCTGATTGGCAGGGAATATAATATGAATTTGAGAAATGAGAAATGCTTAATATTGTGGTTATAAACTGTGAAGGAAGAATCCTACTCGTAACTGGAAGGATAATATTGAAACAGATTATACAGAAATTTGGTCTAAGTGTCTGGATTTAGTAGAGTCCAATTGCTGTCCTTTTGTAATGTGGTGACAGACTTTGAATGTTCCACAAAAGGAAGAATACCTTATCAGTATTAATTTATTTAAGACTCTCCTGCATGCTGCATTCTTTGGTAATGCCTGTGCTTAGCATGGCCAAATTTACACCTGCAAGAAACGTTCATCCATGTATAATGACCAAAGGTTTTCTCTTTGCCACAGTAAAATGCAAAATTCATAATTACTGATATTTATTGATACGTGATTTATTTAATGATGTTGTCAGTAAGCAAATTATGCACTTTCAAATAATATGATAATCAGTGCAAATGAATTGGACAGAATGTAAAAGGAAAACGTGGGGGGGTGGGGGGGCGCAGATGCCTGGGTTCTCACACTTTCCAGCATCCCTGCTTGTTACTTGCCAGCAGAACCACTGTTCTTTAGAAAATATTTACTGAGTTCTGTCTCACTTGCAGGAAGCAGTAACTATGCCAAGTACCAGTGTGTATCCAGAATGGCCATAAATGTGTGAGTTGAAGAATGAGCACCTCTCCAGCAAGATACTATGTGTTAGTGACAATAATAGGATAAAAACATGGAACATAATTTCTTTTTGGCTTAATTATTATAGCAATGACATCACTTCAGGATTTTCTGCTGCTAGTATTGTAATGCCTAAAACTGATCTGGAATGAAGTATAAATGATGCAGGTGAATGTTGGTGTGCAGCACCTGAATGAGCCAGTAAACTGAGTGGGGATCAGGAAGCCAATTCTTTGAAACAGCTGCTCAAGTGGTATGTCATTGCACATTGTGAGCTTCGCAAACACCTACCAGACAAGTGTCTTCCTGAATGTTGCAAGCTTAAAAATATATTTCAGATCAATATTGGGCATTATATAATGGTATTTTGTTACATTATTTTGATTAAACAGTTCAATTTTTTGACACACAAGCACAAAAGTGTGTATGTGGTGAGGGAGGTAAGAGGGTTGGTTGGAAGATAAGTATGTGTATGTGGCAAATGGATGCCATAACTATGGGGAGTTGGGCATCTTTTTCAAGATGGCTCATTTTATAAAGACAACATGCAAGTTTACATAATTTGCAAATACAAAATATATCACTTCCAGCTAGCAGTCCCCATTCCTGAGAAGAAACACATGTGAATGACAATGCTTATAAGCTGAACTCTTGAAGTAATTGTGCAGTGGATATTAATGTATTTGAGTGTGTGTGTGTGTGTGTGTGTGTGTGTGTGTGTGTATATATGCATGTGTGTCTCTGCATTCATAGCAAACACACTGCAGAATGTGGCTATCAGTAAAATTTGTATTCCAATCAACCCTCAGGCATAAATTGGAAAGGACTAATTACTTATGAACTATGAAAGGAGTGCTGCTTACAAAAGAATATGGTAACAATGAGATGTGTTATTAATATCGCAAGTTAATTATTGTTGATGTTGTTGAATTTGTGGTTAATTGTGATAAACTGAAATTCATATTTAGGAAATGTCTAGGCCTCTTGTGAACATCACTGGATGATGGATTGGAGAATACATTTGTTAATTGACAGTTCAGGATGATGCTGACTGTAGCGAGAAAGGACGCAATACGAAATATTGCACATACAAGACCTATAAGTCCATGTGAAATGGTTAAAATAGCTCAAACTTGGAGTGTATTTTTGTGGTTTAGTAATACAAGATACATACATCAGCTTTACTAAAGTATATCAAATGTTAAATCCCATCACCACAGAGATTCCCATTCATCATTTGTACATATATATATCATTTACTATTTGTCATAGGAACATTGTGTCATGTGTGAGTGGTTGAGTTCTAATAGTACATTTCAAATTATCAAAGGAGCTTCAAACTGGGGAATGGTGTTCATCTGCTAGTTGTGACATGGTACTCATAACAGAAAGATATTTTGTCAATTGTAAAATCAATTACAACAACCTGCATTGTCACAAAAACTCATGATGCAAGTCAAACATAAGTTTGATTTCATTTTCCGTTGATGCAACAGAAAAATCTTTGTTCCTAGATAATGGAAAAATTAGAGGTAATGTTGTATTGAGGATTTGTATCACACAGTTCGTCTGATATTGAATACATTTTGTTCAGAAACAGTCATGAGAGTAGTCTGGTTTATATTACATTCATAGTTTTACTCAACATGTGATATCTCTTACTACACAAAATGTGCTCATTATCTTCGCTCTAGTTCCCTGTATCCACAAACAGTAGAAGCTTTGCTCAGATTATTGAAATTAACATAACTGTTTACATATCATCTGTTAAACGAGTAGCCTATACTAAGTAATTTAGTATTTAGAATGTGACACTTTAAGTATGTTAACATGTCAGTGTAGTTTTTGAATCGGTACCCAGCTCACATTACATGCATTTTCTCATCGCACTGTAATGATTCCATATAAAGTCTGTTATCCATATTAATTATATGTAACTAGGCAATAATGTTTCAAACCAAACTTGTAGGAGTCTTAAACATGATAAAAATGATGCTATTTGATCTCATATATGATGAACAGGGGAACAATTTTCAGTGATGTCTTCATTGTTGACCCTGTGTTTGCTTAAGTTCTTTTGAATAACTGAGATGTATCAAGGTGGGTCTTCCTACAGTCCAGATATTTTGAGTTTCACATACTGATGCAATGATAAAATGGCCACATTCGTGGTCTGTGAACATATTCCAATCTGGTTGGCTAAGTCACCAGTTTCCTGCCATCTTCAAGAACTGTCAGAAACGCCCAGTTCTGCCACGCACAGTTACTGTTTTATCACAGAAGTGAGGAACCTCCTCAAATTGAACACACAGCTTGAAAAATATTACCTCATTTTATCACAATATATAATTATGCTCACATTTAGAGGTAAAATTGCATACTTTGTGTATGTTAGTGTAATAAACTAGTAAGATATGCATGATGCATGATTGTGCCATGGCCTAGGCAGTTAAGACACCAGCCTCTCAGGCCAGTCCGTGTATGATTTATGGTTGCCAGAGTAGTACAAGGTCAGATTTTTCCCTGATTGATTTAGTTTTCTCCTGTCAGTAACATTCTATCAATGCTTCATACTCATCCCTTCATCTGTCATTGATGCTATATAATATTAACATTTGGTAGTGTCATTGAGTAATACACTTAAAAGACGTTACTTGCTTTCTTAGTGTATGGCTTATCTTTAAACTGGCAAGATCAAATATTCTACCAGCTGTTGCATGTGACTGTTAATTGGTGTACCCCCAGAATTCAAAATTTTGATGCCTGTCACTAGTAAGATACTTTGTTAATTACAAAATGGGGTGAACTCTTTAACCCACTTCATAAATATGAAGCACAGAGCTGTATAAATGTAAATATCCTGTCTAGGTTTAATATTATTCATTCATCGCATTGTGCTTGTATTCATTTGTAGTCACCAGTAACATATAATTCTACCATGTGCATATGTTGGTGTATATCAATGATTGTCCTTCTCTGAGCAGTTCATTTATACTGGCACAACATAAACACAGGCTGATTGAAAACTGCAATATAAATAAAAAATGCCTTAATTCAAAAGTAATGGAATGTAATACCCAATGATGTTAAGGCACATAATCTTTGAAATATGAAATGGATGTGTCACAGCTTTTTAAGCCAGAAAGAGACTGTATTTTCAAGTTTATAAAATTCATCATCATAGAGTTCCAATGACATGTGAGTTCAAAATGGCAAGTTTAAATTTTCACAGGATACACAGGTCTATAATTGCATTATAAATTAAAAATAAAAAGGAATTATGCAAGATTTGAGGGTCTTGCGGTGGTGTTGCTGAAGATGCTAGTTTTCTTGGATGTGTCCACTATGTTATTTTATCAGTAGTTACCGACATCTTTGAACAGTACTTCCGTCTTTGGTTTAAGCAATCCAAGAAGAATAACTTTGACTGCTGGACTGTAAATATGAAGGTATTATGGTCCTTTGAAATGCTGGTAAATCTACCAATATCCATGGCACAACATCCCGAAAGACCTGCATCTTCAATTACAAATTATGTTTGCTGTCTTGTTATGCTTCATTGCTGATGATGGCAGAAGGTTTGCTTCATGCAAACGGAGAATATACAGCAGAGTTTCTTGGGCTTTCTGAGCCCTGATTCAGATTAGGTCAATGGCTGTATATTGCAATCCCAGGAATCAAAGGTAGGTGCAAAATAAGAAAACAGGCATCAGTAAACTAATGTGATATTTTAATGATTTAATGAAATGAAGATAAACATAAATGTAATAAAACCACTAAATAATCTGTTGGTAGTTTTTACTGCAAACACACTGGAGATGAATCACCTTAAAACATAGATGCATTGACATACTTCTGCATGATCCTCAATTTATTACTATGACTCATTTTACAGCTCTTATATCTAGATTTAGTCTTCATGTTCTTGTAAAATTGAATTTTTCCATATTTTGCGAGGTACACCAAACACTTGTTTCATGCCTTTTTGCCACAATGCCCCTTCCCAATTTACACTCCCCCATTTTTGGTTTGACACCCCTTGGCTGGTTTTGTTCTGTTTTGTTAACCCCTGATTTGTGATTTTGATTTATGCCCCCATTTTCAGGAATGCAAGGACTGGGTGCATTCCTCACATTTAGACATTTTGCAACCATATGGTATCTTGGTCAAATAATGGTAATTTTTTTGTGCCAATCCAATAATTTTTTGTTGAGAGGTTAGCAACCCTGCTAGTCAATTGTCTGTATCATTTTGTATGAAACTACAGTCAAGTAGATATTGCCACCATGTCACTGCTTTTAACATGCTTGCCAAAGAACTGTGAGTTAGTAATAAGCAGATTCATGGAATTGCTTCGTGACCCATTCAGTGAAGCTTCATAACCCAACTTAGGGTTGCGACCCACACATTGAGAAACACTGGTCTACAGATTTGATACCTCACATAAAAACTAGAGCGAAGATAATAGCCTCGATTTATGAGCTAATTTCCATTGAACTGTGGTTTGTTGTCACATGTGAATGCTTTTGTAGATTTTCCTAGATATCCATAACACAGCAGGCATCCAACTCTGTACCATGTTCATGTCATTTAATTACCATCACAAATGGTTTCTATTGACTTCTCAAGTTGCAGTTTTAAAGTCAGTACCATTATGTCAGTATTATAATAATTGTACCCTGAAATGTTATTGGCCTAAAATGTATCAAGAAACTTCCTCCAAACTATCGGTGTGTTGTTTAAGTCAATGTAACCTGATACTTTCAGATGAGTACATAAAACACTATATTTCAGTATATTACATATGGTAAGGGACATTTAATTGTGTATCCCTACTACAATGACTACTGTGTAGTAGCAATAGCAGTAGTAGTGATGGTAGTACTAACACCACCACCACAGTTCCAAACAAGCTTATTCGTTGTGATGGCCACAGAATATGGGTTAGTTTTATAGAAGGGGCAAAGATTTTTCTCTTTTCCACAATGTTCAAACTCACCCTGGGACCTTCCCAGCCTCCTATCCAATGGGTACCAAGTCACTTTCCCCAGCCATAATGTAACTTGGGCATGAAGTTGATCACTCATCTTCATCCAGTGTCAAGGTCAAGAATGTATGGCGCTATATCATCACTCCTTCATGCCTACATGGCATGATGTGATGCACAGGGAATTTACTTTTACATAGATTTTATTCTAACAGAAAAATATATCTAAGTATTTGGAGCTATTTCCTAACACATTGTGTTGAAAAATGGTTTGGTGGCCTATGTCAAGAAATACTCTACAAAAATGAGAAAATCACGAAATAAAGTGGTGTGATAGGAAATGGTTTAAATATGCAAACATTATTTTATCTCCTGGGTAGCCACTTCTTTATTCCAGTCTGACTCAAGACAGGGAAGTTTTCAGTTACTACAGAATCTGACTCCCAAGATCATAATCAAGGATAAAAAATGGGCTAAGTGTGAGATAAATATTATGTTGATCAGAAAGCATACCTTCTGTATTTGTACCCATAGTACCCAGAGGAGTAATCTCCAAAATTCATTGAGTTTTTACACCGTGTGGTAAAAGTCTTGCTCTTCTGACACTGATGTCCGTCTGAGTAAAGTTGGACCTTGTGCGAATGTCCAGCTACTACCCTTGAAAAGGGCCATTCTTGGAACTCATCCAATCCCTCTCTCCTTTCCATAGCTCTGATTGGTCAGAATTACCTCAAAACTTCGTATATAACCTATACATTCCTTCCTCTTTGGCAAAACAGGAAAAATGTTAGCATAAACAGTTATAGTTATGAGGTTCATGTGACACAGTCACAGGTATGGCAGGACTTCATGCAGTTTCTGCCCTTACTAGCTCCCTGGTTGTTTGTTAGGTCCAAATTACATCAACATCCACCTGTACCAGAATCAATCAACCCTGAAGATGGAAGCAGTACATTTCTTGGAAATGTTAGAGTAGACCTTGATTACAAGGTGTAAAAACCCAAAAAATGAGCACCATACAAACTTGGAAACCTATAGGGTCATTTGTTAAAAACGTTATCACCATAAGATTTTGGAACCTACAATTGGAATTTACTTTCATTAATTACATGAGTATACTGAGTCACATAAGTCGGTAGGGTAATACATTTTTAATTCAGCCATATGTACTTACAAACCTGTAACTGAAATATTTAACAAACGAGATCATTACACTGGTTGCTCTTTATGTGGCCCATGTGTCACATAATTAATGTAAATCAAGCATACAGCTCCACATTTACATTACGGTACACATGAAAGGTGTGCTTTATGTAGATTTCACCCCATACAGTTATGACCCATTTGTCCATGTCTAACCAACAGTGTTATAGCATACCCTGTATCCTCACAATTCAGTACAATGTAGTGCAACAGACTGCTCTCACACATGTGGCAAGCAGCCCCACATCCCACTTTCTTTTATTTGACCTTGACTACCCTACCACAATTCCAACATACCTCAACTTTCAGAAGAATAAATACAAATTTTCAAAGTCATAACTTGGATTTTTCAGTTTACATTCTGAGTATAATTATACCTCACTTTATATGTTATGAATGTGGACTGTACAAACGAAATATATTATTTAAGCATTTTAAATTTCTGAATATTTGTAGTTACTATCAAATAAGGACACAGATGCCTTGTACATAATATATGTGAAGCTTTAAAATAAACTAAACTGAATCATCCTATTACAATTATTGTCTTATTTCTTTTGACACTCTCTCTGCGTGACATGCACTGTTCTGTTAGTGTGTTGCAATGTTCCTGGTTCACCAGATATTGGATAGTAACTTTTAAATGCCAGCCAGTTGTACAGAATATAAATACTGTTTGTGTTCTGGCTGATTTTGAAAAATCTGCATAACAAGAATGCCTGCCAATTCAACAGAGTTCTAGGATGTAACCTATAAGGTCACACAAACACACATCCATAAGTACAGATCTTAGAGAATAGATGATACTGGAGTGGGGCAAAGAGCACCCCTACATAAATATTCATGTCACATGAGTTTTAATTCATAAGGGAACAATCTACCTTCCCTCATTACCTACTTAGATGTGCAAAACCTTCATTAGTCATCCGATGGCATAAGATGATGGAGAAATAGCAGGTCTCTGGAATGTTTATTCAGAACTCAGCTTTTATGTGGCTAATTACCAAACACAGCCACAGAAGCTTCAAATCTTGGTTACCAAGATGGTCATCCATCCATGTTTCAAGAAAAGCATCATTGAATGGATTTTGAAGAATATTTAAATATGATTATCATGACAATGGAGGTCACAGTGTGCACCACAATTTAACTCTAGATTGTATGCTGAAATGTCAACCATTCAGTTTCCATGGGACATATTATTTAATCTACAATAAGTGGGTCCCTGTAACCACGGCATGGTGCATCCTCAGGCTGCGGATGAAGGAACTGCCTCCAATATGGTGGGTAGATGTGAATATATTGAATAAGCAGTTGCAGACAGCCATTAAAGCATGATTATCCAGCTTGGGGGTTGGGTGAGGTGCTAACAATCCTCACCGTAAAAAATTGCCATTTTACAGAAGTTTGCAATTGCTTTAGTCTTGGACTGATGTTTTGGTACAACCTCAGAGATGGAAAAGGGACATTGGGTTCTTCAGGAAGTGGGATAGAGGGAGGGGGGCATGAACTGGATTGATCTGGCTCAGGATAGAGACAGGTGGTGGGCTGTTGTGAATGTAGTAATGAACCTTCAGGTTCTGTAAAATGTGGATTTCTTGACTAGCCAAGAAACTATCAGCTTCTCAAGAAGGACCCTGCTCCATGGAGTTAGTTCATATTATTTCCTAAGATGTAAATAATAAAACAGATTGTTGTCAGGGGATATGTGATGGTAAAAAGGAGTAAGAAAAAAAAAAAAAAAGACAAAACTTACACCTGACAGCTTCCACACTTCAAATGGTGCATATGAAATGTTTAAGAAATGCCAAGGGTTAGAGAGACAAAGAAAAACAATGACTACTGCCAGTGCTTTCACTTCTGAGATTTGTGAACATGCCAAGTGTCTTTTCATATCAAAAGGAGAAACACAAGTAGAAGATCTGAAGTATCATACAGCATTGAAATTCAAACTGCATTCTGCTGGGTGCTGACTGGTAGGTGGGTACCAGTGTTTTGCAGGAACATACTAGCTTCACCTTCGCATCAGAAGGCAGCCACAGTACAACACATTGTCTTTACCTGTGAATGATATGGTATGTCACTTGTGGAAGTGAAAGAACTTGCTGCATCCTTCTTCACATTAGGCTACCCTGAAGATGGTGGTAGCTCATTCTGAAATATTGGTACCTAATATGTGTGACACCAAGTTACTGAAGACAATACCATCTGACACTCACTGCCATGAGAGTTTCTGACCTCTCACATTGTTCCTATGTCTAAGTGTATTACCTATAAGGTAAAGGTAAAGGTATGAGAAACTTTGGGAGTATAATCAGAGTGTACAATGTTTATTTATTGATTTTCAAAAGGCACATGACTCTCTACATAGAGATACACTATGGGAATGTATGAAAGAATTTAAAATTCCTACTAAATTAATAAATATGTGTAAAACGTGTACAAAAGACGAGAAGTGCGGTTAGAATAGAAGAAACATTGTCATCTTTTTTTGAAAATAAAACAGGCTTGAAACAGGGTGACCCTTTATCACCAATATTATTTAATTTAGTATTACAAAAAGTAATACAAAGTATAAAAATGGTTCCTAGTGGTATAAAGATTGGTAAAAAAAACAATTGAATGTATTAGCATATACAGATGACTTTGCATTAATTGGAAAAAATGAAATAGAAATAAGGAAACTTTTGTAGAATTGGAAAACACTGCCAGAAATTTCGGACTATAGATAAACCAGGAAAAGACAAAACATATGACAGTGGAAAGGAAAAACAGTTTAAAGAAATATAAAATAGGACATTTGAAAATAAAAATTACAAATTTGAAAGAGCGGAGAATTTTAAATATTTAGGAGTTATACTTAATGAAGATAACAATAACCAAATAGACTTGCAAGAAAGAATAAAAAATGCTAACAAAACATATTTTATGCTACAAAAAATTTTAAAAATAAAAGCATATCAAAGAAATTACAATTAAGACTAAAGAACACAATAACAGACAATATGTTAACATATGCATCAGAAACTGGGACAGTAACAAAGAGAGACAGAAAGCAATTGACCATTTTTGACAGGAAAGTGTATAGAAGAGTTTTAGGCCCAGTATATGATAATGATAAAGAAAATTGGAGGATATTAACCAATAAATAAATTTATGCAAGAGTTAAAAAACCTACTAT
>Ga0123352_10008863_pt1 | contig 15688 bp, 14 predicted proteins | sample TergutLab28metaG_FD_89700 | JGI IMG/M metagenome (GOLD analysis project Ga0123352, IMG submission 89700) | Labiotermes labralis P1 segment gut microbial communities from Petit-Saut dam, French Guiana - Lab288 P1 | ecosystem: Host-associated > Arthropoda: Insects > Digestive system > Gut ... | reverse complement strand
GTTTTGTTTTTTTTTTTTTTACCAAGGTTCCTTTTTGTGCTAGTGATGGTTCTGTTTTCTTTTGCGTCGCAGTAGACATACATGACTATGAACTTCCGTTGGTCTTCCGCAGCTTACTTCTTTTCTGTCGTCCCATGTTGTCAGACTGACCCATCCAGTTGTCTCACCCTTTGGCTCTGCAGAGTTTGTTTGATACATCGAGCTGTCGTCTTCGGGTTACTAGTCGCCCAGTCAAGTGTTAGATTTCACCTCGCCGACTGTTATGTTTTTACTGCAGTCTTGTCATGCGTTCGCAGGTCAGATGAAGTGCGCAGTAAATATACACAAATGCGTAGATGATGAATGTGGGCGTAGATGGCAGAATATTATTAAAATTGATCATAAATACATAGGATCCAGTTACACCCCAGCAAGCCTGCGTGACGGGTGCATTAGAACTTTAACTGTATTGTAAAAAAGGCAGCTTTTGAACATCATGAATAACCTTTGGCTTTCATAAAATAGGAGTAGATCTTCATATATTGTCTGCTTGCGCCACGGGGTTTTTGCTGGTGGGTTTAGTTGCTTGGGTAGTATGGATGGAAGTGTAACGCTATTGTCCCTTAACCTGGTACTAGGTGGAGATGGCCACCTTCGTACGCTTCTGTCCTGTACCCCTGTGACAGTTATGAGGTTGGGTGGGCCACAAGGGCGGTCTTACGTTTGAGCCGGAAGAGTCTTTGTGTGTTAACTAATGATTGTATTGTCTGAAAGCCTTGTGGGAAAGTTATGACATACAGTGTTTAAGTATTCTCAAGGGACTTTGTACGTTCATATGTAATATTGTTGGTCGTTGGGTTTTCGTCGAAAATTTAACTTTGGGCAGAGGATTCTGTGGTAGCAGAACTGCGGCATTGTTTACTTTATCGGTTTGCTAATAACGTCTGTTATTCAGGTCAGCCTCACAGCATCACTATTTTTTTACGGTTCATAGTCGCCGTATCATCTGTCATTAATCTCAAAGGCGCGCGTGCTGAACCAAAAGCGCTGTGATGCAGACCGCGTCTAATTATAGCAGATGTGTGCGTCAAGGATGCAAAGGACCAGCAAGGATTGTGTGTGGTATTTCATGTTGTCCACCAGCCCGTTACATTCCACACAACTTAGTGTCGTAAGCTGTGTAAGCACGTGTTACTAGTTGGAATAACACAAGACTGACTGACCCCCTTCTGTGTTCAAACTAATGTACGACGCTTTGGTTTCGCGTGTTTATTTTTTCTTCGTCTGGTCCAGTGGTATTCCAACTGTGTTCCGCGAAACCTCGGGGTTTCGTGGCAGACATTCATGGATTCCGTAAACACGTTTCCCTTATACTGAAATAGGTTTAACTACAATCTTGGTAATTTTAAATTATCTTTATTTATTTTTTTTATTTATTTATTTTTTACATTTCTTCCCCATCGTTTGCATAACCAGCGCTAGGTTTATTTTTCAGTGTAAAGCACAAGTCATAAAATTATGTTTTTTTTTCCCGTGTGCGCATATGTTTTATATTTTTAATAACAGTATGTTTAAAAATTCATTTTAGTTTCACACCCGCGAAGTACGCCGTGCCGCGAAAATTCAGACTTAGTCACAAAGATCCCACAGATATTACGAGCTTAAAGACAGTTGTTTTCGTGGATGTGTTAATTGTGGTTATTTCACTGCTTTATTTTCTTGGGTTGGTTTTTAAACGAAGAAAATTGTAGCGACTGGCATTGAACACAGTGAAGTTTCGTTAAGTCAGTTTCTCCATACAAATACCGAGATATTCACGCAAGTTAAAACAGTCTAACTTGTTCTAAGCACGTGAAAAACTACACTCTGTAAGGTAAAGTGATCCCGTTACAGGCCCGGTGTGGCCCAGAGGGTTGGTAGAGGTATAGCTCTACTCTTCCATGACCGCGGCACTAGAAGGGGGTGAGTGGTCAGCAGCACGCCCCGGCCGCACTTTACCCCCGGGAAAGACCCGGTACCCATTTTACAGGAGGGGGTGGGCCCTAGGGCCGGTCTGGACGGACGGAAAATCTCGTCCCCACCGGAATTCGATCCCGGACCGTCCAGCCCACAAACTACACTCTGTAAGTTCATAAAATATAAAATTGTGCTCTAAAATTAAGGATGATTGTGTCGGTTGGGAAATTTAGGGTACTGTATGGCGCCGCACTTGGTGAGCACATCACAGTAGGTTACTGGGTTAGCAAAATATATGAAGTTCGAATTGTGGAAAGAGTAATTCGGACAGACTTTTAGTGCCAGTTTTCTTGTAAAATGTCTTATTGCAAGACTAAACAGCAGATGGTGGGGAACATGTGTTTGGATTTTTGTGGCATTAGTTGTGCGTGGAATATGATTACACTGGCTCGGAATTGTGTCCAGTGCACTGTGAGTCCATTTGCAAAATAGCTGGCCAAAATTCTGGGTAGTGCTGGAAACATACTTTTTTTTTTAATTTTTAAACTATGTTCATAAAAGCCCGTAAAATTATAAAAATCTCTACTCTCGATTATATCAGTTGGGAATTTCTTCGCTAGTGCCATCAGAATCACCTTCTCTGGCAGTAACGTCAGAACTACTTAAGTCGTACGATTCTTTCGGAACGGCGAATAGTTTTAATTGTTCTGGTAAATATGTTTTGGTCGCCTTTATACGCAGTTTTCACAAACTCCAGATAAATGGATCAGAGGAAACCAGAATTAAATTTAAAAATCTTCATTCGTTGATGACCGAGATGTTGTTCTCGAATGACTTCTTCTGAAGTACTTGTGGTTCTTGTTTCTTGATTCCTGGGCTTCCTCGGACAATTGCCCAGTAGGCAGAATGGCCCTGGAAACAATATCGGCTCCATGGACCAGTATTTTATGAGCACTGGCTGACATGTAGAACCATGGGTGTTCTTTAACAAATAATTTAGCCGTGTCGATTGTATACTGGTTGAATTCTTCAGTGTTCAGTTCAAATCCTGATGAAATACTCTGCAGAATTAATTACATAAAATCTGGGAATAAGATTTTTGTCGACATCAGTAATTCTAACAGATTATCGATTTTTTTTAAATTTCCGGCTGTATTTCCGTCGTTTGACGTTCCACTTCCGCCATTCTTAACTTTATTGACCAAAAGACCCATTTCATTTTTGAAGAGGTCTTCAATTTTCGTTTTTTTATATTATTTTGTAACTTTCGTTGATATTCTTCTCCTCGTGCTTGCCATTTTTTTTTATTTCGGAACGGTACGAGATGTGGAGCAAACGTTCAAAATATTTAACCCACGCGTGAATTGTAAACGGCCCAAATCTGTAGGTTGTTACGTCGACATCTCTTTTAACCATTTCATCGGTATGATGCATCTGTTTTTGTGCAGCACCGCACTCTTAGCAAACTTGAGCAAACGACGTCGAAGTGATGGCGTTACAAATTTTCCCATCTGTCATTGTTGACACCACGTTGTGACTCACAAATACGACACTCTTTTTTTTCTCTCTCCAAATTTATCACCTTTTTTTTCAAGCTCCTTTATTCTCTCTTCAACAACTAATGTTTCTTCTTTTGCTAACTCACCTGCTTCTTTCTTCAGCTGTATCCGGATAGGACGATAGGACCTCACTGAAGAAGGCCTGGGATTTTACCAAACAATAATTTTATCTCCAGGTGTTCTTGTTGAATACAACCGAAGAGGAAGTACAAGTATGATACAAAATATCACTGTCACTAGCATCTTCCAGTGACCGTTGCTTGTATTCGCTGTGGCCAGTGCTTCCATCGCAACCCCATTTTGGAATGAGAATGAAGTCTTTCGAATTGTCAATCAGAACAATATCTATGACACATTTTGTGGCCAGTATAATTCTTGAAGCTGTTTTATCGATGAGGGCTTTCAAATCCAGTTCTACTGAAGACTCCTGGATGATCATTTTACCCTTAGACGGATAACATTATTCTTTTGCAGTTTTTAATTACATGGTAACTTTGGTAGATATCGCAGTTCTGCATTTTTCTTTGACTTGGAATTTTTGTGTACTGATTTTTTGCCAAGTGAACTTTAATAAACAAAGACAGTTATTCGGCAGTATATGGTACCGAAACATTTTTAACAAGAGCACTGTAAGCTTTTCTGATTCTTAACGCTCCCGTTGGTGTTGTTTCTAAGGCTTCACTAAAACGTTTAGCGACATCTGTTTTACCAGCAGATCTTAGGCTCACTGTAGTGGCATGAATTAGTTCAGGAAAACCAATTTTTCGAAGCTCTTTTGAGTTTCTGCGTTTGCTTCTTTCGCTGCTCTCTTCAAACGCCAGTTTTCGACGACCACGTGCACCTAAAGTGCATGGCTTTTCGTATTCTGCTTCATTCGGTTTGGCAATAATGTTAATATGTAAATTGAGTTCTGGCTCCAACCGTACTGCCTTCTTTGATACACAAAAAAAAACTTCTTGTTTTTTTCTTACATCAATCCATATTCTCAAAAATTCACTATAAACTCGAGATATATTCTGACGAATTCATCTTATTGCACTCGGAAATTTTTCTTCAAGCCCAAAGCGAGCTGTAAAATAATACGAGATAATTATGATTTTATTAACTAAACTGAGCATAAAAACTGATGGTAAATTGAAAATAAAGCAATTATTGTTTCATTAATATAGATTTATTTTTCATAAACGGAAAACACAAGCGATACCTAAATGCTTAATTACAAAAAAAATGTCTGTCCATACCTAATGTTGCTGTGGTCCCTTTTCCTTTGTATCCAAAACTTAAACAACTTCTTTCGCTGTAATGTTGTACCATCTGTAAATAATTGTACAAAATTGTTCATGGTTTGTTGTAAAACATAAAACAATAAGTGTATATGTATACTTACTTACTTACTTACTCCATGGTGCAGAGTCCTTCTTGAGAAGCTAACTGGTTTGCAGCTAGTCAAGAAATTCCCCGCATTTCACGGAACCAGAAGGTTCATTACCGCAATCACAAGCGTCCGCCACCTGTCTCTATCCTGTGCCAGCCCAATCCAGTCCATATACCCACATCCCACCTCCTGGAGATCCATCCTAATATTATCCAACCATCTACGCCTAGGTCTCTCCAGTGGTTCCTTCCCTCCGGTTTCCCCACCAAGACCCTATACACCCCCCTCCTCGCCCATACGCGCCACATGCCCAGCCCATCTCATTATGTATATGTATAGAAGTATAAAATATATGTATGTATGAACGTAACACACGTAATATATAAGCTTGGTTAATCATCTATACTCTAATAAATATGTATTTAAATCGACCTACGTACTCAGAATGGCAGAGATTACGTGTCGAACCACATGATCAAATTTAATAAGTACTTGACACGGCTTAATGCAATAGTTCATAACTTCCAGAGTAGCGTGTATTAGCAGCTAATTTTTTATGTGTAGTAATAACATACTGGAAAGCTATATAACACTGCAACAAACGGAGCTGGTTCGGTTCAGATGAATTTTGCAGATCTACGTAAATAATGGACTTCAAATTTCATACAACAGAAATATTAGCATAATATAAATTAGTATAAAAATTATTTAATTCACGTAAAATATTCTGTTTTAATTAGTTTACACATTATGTACCTTTATTTATCTGCTCCATTATCAGTTCCCGTAATTAATTAAATTGTCGCCGCAAAAATAATTCACAGATTGACTACTGGTATTTGAGAACGAAGTACCTTCCGACCTGCAGCTAATAAAACGCTCTGTTTGTTTGCTTGTGCCGGGAACATATCGAACCCATCTGTTATGAAACTTACTTTTTCGTTCTTCGCAGGACTTTCTTTAACCCCTCAGCTTGATATTTGAGCATTTCGTGGAAGTCGGAGAATTTGAATTTTGGCCAGTTTTCGCTTAATTTGACCCACTGTGGGTTGTTTTAGGGATGCTGAATATTTGGGCTCTGCTACCATAGTTCTAACGGACAGTGGTTAGTATTTAGCCAGGGGTCGATCATAGTAACGAAGTTTTCCGTACTCTGTAACTTGTGTGTTTAGGTTGTGTCGTGTCGGCCATCACGTTTCCTTCAAAAAGAAGACGCTTTTCTTGTGCTTAAATAAGAACGGCCTGAAGCAGACGTTGAAAAGTGGGGGTGTTACATTCACTAGTAAGAGTATAAAAATGTTATTTTACGAAATGTTCTGGGCAGAATGACATCGACATTTTCAGTGACCCTCTTAATTCAGTTTGCTGTGATTAATTTTGTGGTCGTACAGTGGGGTAGGCAGGGATTGGTTGTCACATGGTTTGGATGTCATATTGTTTAGATTTCCGTCATTCGATGACAACAGCTGGCAGTGCGATTACCAAAACATGGGAATTGCCTTGTACTAGTCTGCACTGAGCGTGTAATTCTCTACGTAATTAGTGACAGCAGTCCTTTGGTTTAACTGCTGGAAAGTAAATCATTATACCGTGGTTTGCCACGGTCTGTGTTTTGGTTAGCGGAGGTAACACTGGACTGCGACTGACACAAATGCATTTTATTTTTATTCGCCTTTTTCAGTAAAGTCTAACCAGGATAACTCAGTCACCGTAGGGACTAGACCTCTGAGGAAACGTTCAATTCCCGGCAGGGACAACAGATTTATGTTACGTGCAAAGAGTTGTGGCCGGCTGTTGGGCCCACCCAGCCTCTTATTCATTGTGTACCAGGAGCTCTCTTCCCGGGGAGGAGGTGGTTAAGCTGCTGGGGCGTGAATCAGACCACTCACCCCCATTTAGTGTCTAGGTTAATAATAGTGGAGTAATATCTCCACACCACCTTACACCTTCATGCCATACACTGGGACAACTACCTGCAAGGCTGTAAAGTATAGCGTTGTGTCCAATATGACTGCTTCGAACTGGTTGTGACAAGTCAGTTCTGGGATGCAGTTTGCATATGGTGAAGAACTAAAGTTACGAATTTGTTTTTGTTGTATCACTCTCAGTATTTAGCGTATTTGGATACTTCGTATGTTTTTATGTGTTATTGGCCTTGAAAAGAGAAATGAAACAATTTTCATTAACTAACTACATGCAGCAGACTCCTTCTTGAGACGCTAACAGGTTCACAGCTAGTCAAGAAATTCCCCGCATTATATGGAACCCGAAGGTACATTGCCGCTTTTTCAAGTGCCCGCCACCCGTACCTAATCTGAGCCAGATCAGTCCAGACCATGCCTTCCCATCCCCCTTCCTGAAGGTCCATTTTATTATTGTCCTTGCATTTACGCCTGGGTCTTACAAGTGGTCTCTTTCCCTCAGGTTTCCCCACCAAAATCCTGTACGCACCTCTCATCTCCCCATACATGTCACTTGCCCTGTCCATCTTATTCTTCTTAATTTGGTCATCCGAATAATATTTGGTGAGGAGTATAGATCATAATCTCCTCGTTATGTAGTCTTCTCCATTCCCCTGTTCCGTCGTCCCTCTTACGTCCAAATATCCTCCTCAGCACCCTATTCTCAGACACTCTTAGCCTACGTTCCTCCTCAGTGTGAGCGACCACATTAACAATTATCATTGTACATTTTCAGTACGTGTGATATCCACCCAAGTTTCCAGGTAAGATGACACATCGGACACCCATTTATAGCTCTTGTTCAGTATTAGCAGCCAGAACTTTGCTCCTTGCAAACTGCACGCACATAATTTCGTTCCTTAACGTGAGAGACTTCTCACAATTTGTGTAGAATATAAAATATCCGCATGGGTTACTAATAATAGAACTCTTTTAAAGAGTAATATGTTACAGCCCGAATCTGTCTTCCATATGTAATTGGTATTCCCCCCTATGACTTAATACCGCGGTAGCACAGTGGTTAAGGTGCTGTGCTACACATCGGAAGGTCGTTGGTTTGATCCCAGCTGGTGTCAATGGAATTTTTCATTGACATAATCGTTCCGATCGCACTATGGCCCTGGGGTCGACTCAGCCTCTTAACAGAAATGAGTACCAGGAGCATTTTCTGTGGGTAAAGGCGGCCGGTGCGTAAGGCTGACAACGTTTACCACCATCCTGTGCCGTTGTCATGAAATCTGGGCACCTTAACTTACTGGAACCCTCTGGGCCTGTCCAGGCCTGTAACGGGACTGCTTTACCTTTACCGTATGACTTAATAATAACAACGCGTTGTTTTGTGCTGTTTGTACACAGGTGATACAGTGAAGCTCTGACAGTGTCACGTCTTACGATTCATCAATCATCGGATTTCGATTAAGTTAGGTATAGGACAGGAGTGGGACCGCGAATACATTTTATTCCTTTTGGTGTGACATATCCGGTGCAGTTGAAATACATCGATAAATAACCCAAGAATCAGCCTTGCACTAAATACTACCACGTTCTACGTCGATTGTTGTCACACGGGTATATGATGAGTAGTGATGGTTGGGGTATGAATTAATGACGTCTGGTCATAAGGCATTCGTGATCATGTTACCCGTCAGTAATGTAGAGCGAGGCTTGTAGAATCTCCTGATATAATACATCACCGTTGTGCTGAAAATCACATTCAGCAGTTTCCTCTTTAAATAATGCGATTAATAATTCTATTGGAAGCCATGCTGCTTGTCGTACAGCGGATTGTTCTACCTGCAGTGGGCTTCCACGTCCACTCGGAAGCCTTTTTAAGCCTCCCAGGCACAAGTCCACAGTATAATTCATGTACCTGTTTCCCCCTCGGCGCTCTCTTATCAGTCTGCCACTTTGTTGCGTACGGCTATATTGCTACGCTTCGATATTATGTCATGGTTTTATTACTCGGAGGAGCTCAGTGCTTTCCGTTTTTATGTGTCCTGTGCGCGACTTAGGCAAAATGAACGCATAATGCCAGTGTTCTTTCGTGTGTTTTATATTCGGAACTGTAGAAGGGATTTCGACCAGTTTGGATGTTGGGGAACTGCGGTAAACATCGCTGAGCCAGTGTAATTTTAATTCTTACAAACCCGGATTTAATTCGAAATCCAAATTGAGTCGTATTTTTAAAAATTGATCTGTAATTTGGTGTATTAGATGAAATGTAGAAGCCGGTGGGTAATTTTTGCAGCTTTTATTTTATCCGTTGTATAAGTGATGATATAATGAAATTAATTGCGTAATAATTTCTGCCCCCTGATCCTAGGTGGTAACTGTCGTGTGATTATCGTTGCAAAGGTAGACTTACTTGCAGTATATACATAAATTTCGAGAGCTGTTCGGGGTGGGTAAAGCGGCCAGCTTCCATGACTGTCGTGCTAGATATCAGTTATTCGTTCCATGTATGCCCCGTAGGCACAGGGGCTACTTAGTACTTTTCCAGTTCGGACTGGTATGAAATAGGGTTGACATTGGACCGATAAAGAGGAACAGTGCTGACCTTCCGTGCCAGATTTCTTCGAAACTCGTCAACTTTCGGACATGAAATACGCACAAAGGCGCTCGTTTATTCGTGTCATGTAAAGGACACACGCAGTGTTACACAGGCAATAGTTGGCGAAAAGTCATGGAAGCTGCAATCCGTCATAATTAACTGCTGCAGTTTGCTTCTTTGCTTATTTGACGACTGTTTAGATGTAACTTTTGTAAGGGCCAACTGATGATGGTGGTAGCGAATTATGATGAATTAAAGGAACGTGTAAATAAATGGTTATTTATTTATTTATTTATTTATTTATTTATTTATTTATTTACGACGGTCCTTAGCTTACGCCATGTAGCGTCGGATATGTTGATTAGTGAATGTTTTGGAAAGTATGTGGCAGAAAGCAGTCGTGATAAAATTTGAAGTACTCTGGTAGAATCAAGAGAGTGGATTTTACCATGGATCATGTTTCAGGGTGTGGTGCAGTCAGACTGTTACCTGGTACGATCAGCAACTAATGTGTTGCAGTGAAAAAGACACTAAGCTTAGGCTGAGTTGTGTCTTGTGCGTGCGAATTGATTTTATTATATGCTGTTGTGTTCTGTCTGGTTAGGGGTTGGAATACATTTGATTTTAGACCTGTTACCAAATGGGTACTTGAGTACGTGGAAAAATGGCGAACAGTGAAAGGAGGCTGGCATCAATTTTCTTTGTCATAAATGGGATGATTTCAGACCCAAATGAAGAGGCTTCATTTGAAGAGGAAGAGCTTGCGGTAATGTCATGTCGAGATACGAACTCAGACTCAGAGCTGAAATGTCGCCTAGATTAGCCTCTCAGTGCACTGCACTGCAAGCCGTAAGGTCGTGGGTGTGATTCCCGATACAGTGATTGGGACTTTTCGTTGACTTAATCCTTCCGGCCGCGCTGTGGCCCTGGGGTCGACTCATCCTCCAACAGAAATGAGTACCGAGGGTATCTCATGCAGGGTAAAGATGGCCGGTGCGTATGGCCGACAACCTTCCACCTTCATGTGCCAATTGTCTAGAAATTCTGGGAAACTAAATCTCCTGCAGCCAAAAGGATCTGTGCTTGAATGTATAGGGATTGCTTTATCTTCGCTTAGCCTCTCGGTGATATCGTAAAATGTAATAACAATCATATTGGGGCGAGGGTGGGGATAGAACCTAACTGGCTAAAGCCCTCAACGTCCATTATCAATTTTTGATAATTCTAATGCGTAAGTCGTGAATTGATTTCTGTTTGTTGCAATACTACGTCGTGCATTGATAGAGAAGTTTTTGATAGGACCCATTCGTTTTCGCCACAAGGTTAGCGGAGTTAACGAATCCTACCCACGCCGTCAAGGTCATCATCCTCTTGAGTTACTAATAGTATGCTACTACTTGCCTTAGTCGGTATCCGAGCTGAGATTCGAACGGGGGCCTTCTCGAAAGCGAGGCTCGAATACTGACGGTGAAAACGCGACGACTGGAGTCAAGGAGACCCGAAATCGACAAGCAGGGTGCTTTTTAGTGTGTGGTCGGGCGGGTGGCAAGAGGGAGCATATCATAGCCCAAGCCCGCGGTATCGATTCTGTGCGGGACAGACCGTACCGGGCCTGGGACTTGGAACCTGGGCCAGGGCCAAGCTAGGACACCAGACAGGGTTACGATTGTTCCCCCACCCACTCTAAAATCCTGGCAGACATGGGGTCTCCATGAGACACACACACACACACACACACACGCACACGCACAAACACACCTCTCGGCAGCATTCACCGCGACACAACACACGTCGGTCCACTGGTGAAGAGTCGCTGGGAAAGTGGGGGTGGGGGCTTCTTTACTGGAAGCGGCTGCTGCAAGATTTTGTCGATGTTTGTGCGTGTGTGTGACACAGTGGTAGGTAGGCATAGCGCGCGGCGTGGACATGCTGTGGTGGCGGAACTGCCCCACGGTGATAACCGTCACAGTTACAAGTTGCAGTTGACGCGTTCCTTTATTAGCAATGCCTGGAGAGTGACCAGAGGGTCACGACTGCTTGCACAGCTTTATTGAATTCTAGTCGACTCCTTCAGTGTTTCCACGAACCCCTACATACTCGAATTTAACATCCGAGTGGCCGCTGTCCGTGATGTGTGACTGAGCTAATAGTTTTGCCGAGCAGCGTCACATAAGTATTGTGGTACTCCTGCTGTGTAAATCGATGGAGAAAGTGATCAGCTGCCTTTACGGCGTGTATCTTTGTTACTAAACTTCGTTTCGTCGGCATAATGTGTGCTCGGAAATAAGGTACGTAACAATGATCGGGTCTTGTTGTACTTGACGCATGTAAGTCTTAATGTCAGTAATCGATGTGTGTGAGTGTCGAGCAGAATTTTGTTAAGGTTCTTGCCGTCGTGATACTAACGGTTAATGTTTATCTGTCTGGCAGAATAAATGCTTTCTTCGGTTTATTAATAACAGCAACTCAAAGTATTTTTATAATCCAAGTGTTTACGTGAAGTTAGTCACATTAAATTTTTTTATTTGTTCGTCTGTTTACATTTCAGTTTGCTGCACCTGTTAACATTTTAGTAATTTAGAGTAAGTTGGTTTTCATATTTGTGCGTTATTCAAACCTCCCATCATCTTAGACTGTCATTAACCTCACCCATAGTGATAATTTGTTCTCTTGTTTATCCTGGGGTGGATCTTGCATTTTGTAAGCGTTGTTTGTGATTTACAGGTTTAAGGACTAACACGAGCTACAGACGATTGTTTGAATATATGGTGGCATTTTTCTAGTCCTTGCCAGTCGTCCTCATCCTCAATATAATGGAGTTACAGATGACCTCTGTGACAATTTTAAAGTGTTAATGCCCAGTGTGCACAGTAAAGCAGACATCTACAGTATTTCCGTACTTTGGCTCCCAGGTTTTGAAATTAATTTCGGTATTAGAAAGAAGTGAGGTGTTTTGTAATTGTGTAACGAATATAACCTTTATAATAGCGACACATCAACATCATATAAACTCCTTACTGTATTTTTTACAATAGAAATAAATCGTTTGCCAATTTTTTTTAAATCGCGTTGTAAAACCACAATGGTATTTGGGAGCACTGAAGTCAAAAATTGTAGTGTAGTTTTGAGTTTCGTCATCCCCGTTGTGCTGGTTCAATAACAAAGAATTTTTTGTGTATTACACGTACAGTCGAACACAACTATATTTCACCTCTTAGTACAGTAGGAATACAACGACATGTTTCGGCCCTATATGTGGGCCATCTTCAGTTTTAGTTAGTTAGTTAGCTAGTTTTAAGTATATTCACGCCAATATTAATAATGATACTATTTCTAACACATCCTTAGCATAAGAATAGTAACCTACTTTGGCATATGTACAGAAACAACTAATGATAATTCACTCATAACAGCCCTAGGTCATGGTACCCACTATTGAAACAACGAGATCTCGTTCCCCCCACCCAACCCCCAATACCCTAAAAGAACACCCCACACATCTTGTATAGCTGCTCTGTAAGTTAAATCGCAACCTGAAGATGGCCCAAATATAGGGCCGAAATATGTCGTTGTATTCCTACTGTACTAATAGGTGAAATATAGTTGTGTTCGAATGTATGTGTAAAACACAAAAAATTCTTTGTTATTGCAGTGTAGTTTATCGTTCATACACATCAACTTTGAAAACTGCTACCAGTTGGTTACAGTAGTCGCGTACACAGAATCCTGTCATTTGGGAGCACAATGCACGTTGATGTTAGCTGCCTGCAGACTGCACAGAAACTACTTCCACTTTACACATGAAGCATCTTTCTGTAAAATCGTTCTGAATGATTTACTACTAAACGGATCTTCTGTTTAATTCATGTACAGTAAACTGTAATCATTTCATACAAGGTTGAAGACATCCAACAAGATGCAACAGTATGCGGATATTTATTTACTGCTAAATTACTCTACGTGTTTCGGGCATCCATCGCGCCCATCATCAGGAGTACATAAACTGTAGTTGCAGCCTCTGGTACAGATCATACTATCTGGGTAGCAAGCTTCCTCAAACATGACCAAATAAGGACTGATTTGGGACCGTCTCCCACACCAGTTCTTATTTGGTTACGTTTGAGGAAGCTTGCTTCCCAGATAGCATGATCTGTACCAGAGGCTGCAACTGTAGTTTTATGCACTCCTGATGATGGGCGCGATTGTCGCCCGAAACATGTAGAGTAATTTAGCAGTAAATAAATATCTGCATAGAGTTGCATCTTGTTGGATTTCTTCAACATAGAGTTACGATGCACTGACCTACAAATATAAAACATTTCATACAAGCTGAGGGGCAAGATCAATGCAGGAAACGCAGTGAAGACATTGCATGATGCTGCGAAGGCCACGTGGCCGAAGACCGTGTTTTAATAAGAGTGATGGAGTCTTAACGTTGCATTTTGTATAGGTCTTTTTCCCATTATTGGTGTATGTACATTAAGTAGCGAATGCTTTTCAAATTTACAACGTTCAAAAACGCGGAGTGAAGTGATTAATTTCATGCTGTTGAATCATGCTGTTGAAAACATTTGATCAGTTTGCTGGCGTGCCAATAGTAACACAGGATCCGTGGGGCCATCTCGACATAAAATACGCTTTTCGGTGTGACTGAATTATTCGCATTCCTAAAACTTATCTTCTGTCACATCCGGTGATAATCCTTAGTGTCCACACGTGAAATATGCATATGCCTCATGTATTGTGTCCCTAAGAACAGCAGCTGTCACGGGACGTAGCAGTGGATGCTGGCTTTCCATTCCATAAAGCTGTCGTGCTCCGGGACACGATACAAGAAACACACTGTAGTATAACTTCATTCACTTGTTTACATGCAGCAGACTTGTAAAGTGTAATTTGTCCTGTGCTTTATTAAGCGCCGCGCCATGAAGACGAAGGCGGAGTACAGGTATAGCTCAGCGCATTCGTAAGATTAGTGCTAGATGGAGGTGTATTTTCACCTTCACGCCCCAGCCGGCCGCTTTACTCGCGGTAAAGTACCAAAGTTCTGTTGTTTGGTATTTCGTTCTTAATAGTGTACGAGTCCCCCACTGTAGTCGGGCTACCAGATTTCTCCTTTTTGACGGGTTCGTCCCGTTGTCCCGACGAATATCTAACGGTACGTATACTTTACCGATACACGTACTTTCTACATTTTTTGGTAATTTAGAAATATGGGATAAATAGACAACCACATTTTCATTGTGACGTTACGTACGTTTTTAAATATGATTTTATATGCACTGAACATTTGAAGAATTTCTAACCGTCCGGCCAAAGAGTTACATACTTTTCAAAAATTTCAATTCTATCCACCCTAGGTTAGAAGATGTCATAAGCAACAAGACAAGCCGTGTACTTATAACGTAACATTGAGGTGAGTTCGTGTAACCAGTGTTGCAGTGGTTAAGCAATGAGTATTACACAGTATGAGTGTGTGTATTTGTAGCCTTGGATATCCAGCATGCAATGCGCATGCGCCATATTGTCATCTGTGGCCTGCCCCTTTCTACAGTCCTTTTCACATTATCTCATAAACGGCACTGTTTCCGAGCAAAAAAAGTATCGAACATAAAATGTGTATTTTGATTTTTTTACAACTTTTATCTGAAATATTTCTCATTCGAAAAAGAATTTAGCGAGATATGATTAATAATGTATATTGGTCTTCGTGTAAAGTACCCGTTATTCTTGTCCGATTGTAATGAAACTTGAATTTTCTCGACAGATTTTGTAAAAATCCTCAAACATAAAATTTTACGAAAATCTGTCCAGTGGAAGCCGAATTGTTTCATGCGAACAGCCGGACAGACATGACGAAGCTAAGAGTCGCTTTTCGCAATTTTGCGAACGCGCTTAAAAACGCGCACAATAGCGCAAGATCGGCGAAATTCACATGTCCGAGGAGGGTACTGTACCTTGCCTGCAATGGGGACAGTTACGTCAAACTGGCCAGGTGTTGTACGTAACCTCGTGTCACATGCTCTGAGCGTCACTTCCAGCACTTATTATGACCTTAATTACTGTCCTGTTCATACACCGTGACATGCACTCTTAATTTTAATCCGACAGGTACACAGGGACTTTTCGCTCACCCCGTATTTGTGATGACTGGCATTTTATTTTTGGTAATCTGTGATAATACTGAGACCGCCTCTGTGGTCTAGTTGTCAGAGTTTCTGGCTACAGATACAGAGGTCCCGGGTTCGATCCCCGGCGCTACCAGATTTTCTGAGTAGTAGTGGGTCTGGAACGGGGTCCACTCAGC
>Ga0123352_10008862_pt1 | contig 15688 bp, 3 predicted proteins | sample TergutLab28metaG_FD_89700 | JGI IMG/M metagenome (GOLD analysis project Ga0123352, IMG submission 89700) | Labiotermes labralis P1 segment gut microbial communities from Petit-Saut dam, French Guiana - Lab288 P1 | ecosystem: Host-associated > Arthropoda: Insects > Digestive system > Gut ... | reverse complement strand
GTGAAATAAGTGTTAACGTAAAAACCGTTCCAGGGGGGGAGGGGTCCTAAAACCAGTGGGGTACTGTTGGGGGGGGGGGGGTTTCAACCTGCCCCTCCCTCGAAATTCCGAAGACCCTCTAAAATTGTGCCAAACTCAACCCGATTGTGAAAACTGTTAAAAATTGCTGAATTTAGGACGCCAACACCCCAATATGTTCGGAAAAAAGGCAGTAAATTCTAAAACTACCGCCGGTTCGCAATTGTTTTACATTAGCAATGACAAATAAATTTGTTCTCATCATAAATAGTCCTAGAGTACCAAAAATTAAGAAAATTTTACTATATGAAATGAAATTTCTTGTACCAAATTACAGCTGCCTTCACAACCCCTGACTAGGGGGCTACCGCCCCCAGATCCCCGTTCTCTCTGTCCTCTGTCCTCAACTGAATTTGTTGAACCCCCCCGTCCCCGAACAAAATTCCTGGGTACGCCACTGCCTAAAACTTCAAAACGAGTAAACAAAGTGCCCTAGAAGCAAACCCGGCCTGATCACACACGACAAAGGAGCCACACTCCTCTTCGAGCATAATATGGCGATGCACGAATCACAAAATGGCGGCGTGAAACTCAAGAACTGATTATGAATAAAATACCAGTACATAGCCAAAGCAGCGTTGAGCGAACTCGAACCCGTTGTTCGGCCCACTAAGCAGACCGTGTCTCCCTGTGTCGAAAGAAGTATAAAGATAATAGTCTTCTGGGATGTTACACCGTATCGACTGTTGAACTGTTATTAGACTGCTTGACCCTGAAAAAAAAAAGGGGCGGGGGATATGTTCCTTCGACAAGTCGGTATCTGTTTACCATTCGACAGAGTGTAACATCCCAGAAGACTTGAATCTTCAACAACACCGTCGTGAGAACCTCAAGTCGCGCCCTTTCAAGCAGTTGTGTCCGAACAGAAAATGTTAAATTAATTCAGATGAGTTTCGGGAGCTATATAAAGTTCTGGCGAAAGTCGGACTCGTTGATGGAAACGGAAATTTGTCACAAACTACAAGGTCTTCAAACGCCGATATCACGAACATTCTCGTGAAAGTGAGCTGGCCTACATCAGTTTAGCGCTTACGTGGGCCTACGCAGCGCCAAATAATGAACACCCTATATTATACTCGTAGCAAGTAAGAACTGAACATGATCTTACTGCCTACACTAAGGCAGACGAACATACAGCACGCGTGTCCAAAATGGTAGTCGGAATGACTGCCATTTTGGGCACGCGGCATTCACTGCTGTCCCAATTTATTTATTTTTTATTTGGTCCTACCAGCGTCCCTACATTGTGAAGACGTGTATATATATATATATATGACTGTGTAGAGATTGTATACGAAGTACCGTTGCTACCAAGGAGCGGTGCGAATGAAATATTTTTACACAAATCGGAAACGGTACGAAGTGTTGACTGGATATTTATTACTAAGGCGCCGGCCTGGCGGTGGCTGGGCGAACACTTGATATTGGACAAAACTTTTTAAAACCTTCGCTTCAAGCAGGATGTAGTAGCGGGTCCAGTTTCTTTCAAATTTTCTTCCTTATCACATTTCTCGAGGCGATCTTTATTATAAACATAATCATTATAAAAAAAGGTAAAATGTTCCCGTTACAGGCCCGGTATGGCCCAGAGGGTGGGTAGAGGTATAGCTCTACTCTTCCTTTAGCGCGGCACTAGAAGGGGGCGAGTGGTCAGCAGCACGCCCCGGCCGCAATTTACCCCCGGGAAAGACCCGGTACCCATTTTACAGGAGGCTGGGTGGGCCCCAGGGCCGGTATAATTATACTATGCATTAATTTTACAATGAATTATAATATGCATTAATAATAGTGCAATAATTAATAATAATTATGGAAGACTTCAAGACCATATTTTGCTTTTCAAAATTTCCGTGGGTACGTGAATTTCTTCCAAATTTATAGACAATTTGGGAACGCATCCTCAAAATTTCGCCAGTTCTGGCCTACACCGTAACCGCAAAACTTAAATTCCTTGTTCGTAACTCCACATTTGTTAAATTATATGCATTTTCAACTAGTTCGTTCTCTGTTCCAGTCTGTTAGTAGTATAACTAGAACTAACAATTATGTCACAGACCCGGTATTGTGTTCTCACAAATCATTTTTTCTGAGTTGTGTGGCCAGTCTCTCGTTTTTTACTGTCTACAGATTTCTTCATTACCCCCTTCTACAAACGCTACTGCTCAGCGGCCTTCATCGATATAAACCAAGCCTTCGACAAAGTTTGGCACACAGGCCTATTCTACAAACTAAAAAGTGCATTCCCACACCCGGCATACATGATACTGAAGTCGTATCTCACCGATAGGACTTTTCAAGTACGATATCAAGAAGAGTACACTGCACTCCACACCATCCAATCTGGAGTACCACAGGGTACTATCCTCGGACCCATACTTTATTCAATATACACAGCAGACTTGCCGGAAACTGTGCAAACGATGACAGCAACCTACGCCGAAGGTACAGCAATTCCAGCTTCACACCACAATCCCATCACTGCTTCAACAGACCTTCAGCACCGCCTTAATCACTTAGAAAAGTGGTTAAAACGATGGCGCATAAAAGCCAATGAAAATAAATCGACCCATATAACCTTCTCCTTGAAACGTGAAACCTGTCCCGCAGTTACATTAAATGGACAACATATCCCACAGAGAGAAACTGCCAAATACTTAGGCATTCACCTTGACCGCAGGCTGACATGGCAAAAACACGTCTTTACCAAAAGAAAACAGCTTGGATTGCAACTCCAACGCATGTACTGGATCACAGGAAGAAAGTCGAAGCTGTCACTAGAAAATAAACTACTAATATACAAAACTATCCTAAAGCCCATCTGGACGTACGGCATTCCCTTCTGGGGTACAGCAAGTAATTCCAACATCAAAATACTGCAAAGATTTCAAAATAAAGTCCTCAGATCAATCGTCAACGCCCCATGGTATGTACCTAACACTATTCTACACACCGATCTACAGATACCCACTGTTAAAGCAGAAATAACTAACTTAAGCACCAAATACCGAGAAAAGCTAATCACACATCCCAAAGAACTTATACCCGCCCTACTAGAAGAAGAAGGACCAAGAAGATTAAAACGTTGCAAACCAACTGAACTAACCACAAGATTCTCATAAGTACCGAACACAGGTACGAGAATATCTGTTGTGAGGATATTCAATGGAATATTACTCCACAGGTCATGCGATATCAGCGTAGGATATAAGGTTAAGTGTACTTATAGTCTGTAATTGACTGGTGGTACATACAATAAAGGACACAAAAAAATGACCCTCTCCTGAGACCAGTAAATGGACACACACATACATACATACACACACACACACACACACACACACAAAACTAATCAACGAAAAAACAATTTTCATTTTGAGAAGTTAGCTAGTAAAAATAGGGCAACAGACAACGTAACATAGGAGACGGTAGTAAAAATTGTAGCAGCACATCGTTTGGGACACTCAACTCCTTGCAATTATTTTGTGCATTTAGTGCAAAGTAACTCATTTACGTTCCTGAGACATGCACGTTTCTTGTAAATCTGTAATTTAGGACTCTGCTCTGGACTAAACAATATCGTTGTGGTGGTCATTCATACGTTGCGTGATCTAGACGCTACTGTGTCATATGAAATTAATAGACCGGAAATACGTCATTGCGAACAACAAATGAGTGTGACAAACTTCCCAGTCTTCTATGACGTGGCATTCATGCGACAGACTTTAGTACACCGCGTCACTCCGACTGGAGACTATCACTGGGTTTGGTACAGTAGGTACCACAAACACTCTTGTCTTGATATTATGATAATGATGATATCTAGGAGCGTTTAGGCTGCGAACGGCACAACGATGGACTCATGTTGAAATGAGGTTATTATTATTATTCATAAACAGCAGTAATATAACTTTCTTTATGGTGGCACGCGACAAAAAATAAAGGCAAAGTTATAGCTCACCCTAGACCAGGTCATGAACGCCCACAGGGGGCGCAATGTTACAGCTCTGTTCTGTCATTAGCTTTGGCGCTAGGTGAGGATGAGTGCTCAGCGCCAGGCCCTGGCCGCTTTAACCCCGGGAAAGATACCCGGTACCCATTGCACTAGAGACTGCGTGGGCCCTAGGGCCGGTCTGGAGGGTGCGGAAAGACTCGCTCCCAACGGAATTCGATCCCCGGACCGTCCAGCCCATAGCGATTCGCTATAGCGACTACGCTGTTCCGGCCCACGCAATAACAAGTAAAAAGTTTAAAAGCACTAAGTTAGATTCGAAAACCTGACGACGGAAACCAAGAAAATAACCGACTTATGGGATGTGATTCCTTGCGGTCTCGTAGATATGTACTGACGTTTCAGACGAACTTGCTGTCCTAATCACGACCCTGATGACGGATGCAGCAGGTTCCCCCGAAACGTCGGTAAATATCTACCAGCCTAAAATGCTTCATATCGCAGAAAACAGTTACATTTATAAAATAATACTAGATGTGGACAACGTGTTAAGTACCCAATCCTCACATTTTGTGAACGTCCACCCCTCACTCCGTGTGGTGCTGTATAAATATAACCAAAACACATAAACAATATAGTCCCCTGACGTCACTATGAAATATGCTTGAGAATTTGATAAAAGGTCATCCTGTAACGTACCAATGGAGACACAAAAGGTGTGGATAACATGTTAAGTACCTAATATCCACATTTTGTGAACGCCCACCCTTGACTCCGTGTGATCTTGTATAAACATAACCAAAACACATAAACAATATAATCCCCTGACGTCACTATGGAAAATACCTGAATATTTAATGAAACGTCACCCTGTAATGTACCATTGGAGGCACAGAGGGAAAGTGTAGATATAAATCAATTCGTTCCTAACCTCATAGCTAGAGAGGGACAGATGGTCAACGCCATGCCCCCACCGCTTTACCCCAGGAAAGAACCCCGGTACCTATTGTAAAGGGGGCTGGGTGGTCCCCAGTGTAAGTTTGGACGAGTGTGGAGAAGAGAAAATTTTTGTCCCCACCCGATTCGAACTCCAAACTGTCGAGCCTGTATCGAGTCGCTGTGACAAAATAGTAAGCTTTTTAAAAGCTTAGAAATTAACAACACACCTGATAAATTATTACGCCTATGTTATGCTGCATTCTCTATCACGGCGTTTCCATTTCTACTCGTAAAAATGCGACTCTAAGGGTACAAACCACACAGGATATACACGTCACGCGCACGTCCACACATGAACACATAAAAAAGTGTGCAAATCTGAGTTGAATGCCGATCAGGATGTCAGGTCTAAGGGGATGGTACTGAACAAAGTCGAATTTTGTACGATACTACTAGACGTGACATCCGGATTAGGATTTGCCAATATAAATGTTTCAGAATTAACAGCCCTTATACAGCGCCAACATAGAATTATTTGAGATAACGCATACAATTAGATTGTGACTAGACAATGGGCTGGACGATCCGGGGTTCTATTTCCGATCGACGCAAAAGAAGTTTCTGTTCTCCAAAACGTCCAGACCAGCTCTGGGCCCCAGAAGGCTTCCTACTCACTGCGTGCCAGCAGCAATTCTCCAGAGATTAAAGAAGCCGAGAAGCGCAGCCGAACGCCAACTATGCCGAGGTTAAGAATGAGTGCAGCCATAACGCCAGTCCCCCATACACCTACACGGCGGAAAGCATGCTAATTGCAAATAAGTTAGTAAGTGAATAAGTAAGGCCTAAATCACAACTAACTTACATTCAAAGTCTGAGTCGTCAAAGTGGAAAATCGCACGTACGTTCAGCGCGGTCTACAGACTTGCATAAGGCGTATGTCATTTAATTTATGTCTGAAAGCCGCATTGTAACAGAGTAGGCTTACTACACTAAAAAAAATCGAACCCAAGTTCAACGCAATGCAAACGCAAACTTTCCAAACTGCATATATATGCGAACGGTGCAAAAACACATTAGAATGACACTACCGGTTGAAAGAGGAGCCCTCTTTTTATGACTACGGAAAAACTATTGCGTAATAGTTATGTAAGCAGTCTAACTATCTACTGCTTCACTACTTCGACAGTTCATTATTTGGTAAGTGCTTCGATTCTGCGTTGTTTACACGTTAGTGGGTTGGGAGTATAATTAAAATAATAAATCACACAAGGTGGAAAGCACACGGAGGGAAATGGTCGTGGCCGAGTTTGTGGTCGCCAAGTTTCGCTACCTTCGGGTAGAAAAACTACTACTTTTGAGCGCGTATTTCTCTTCGACTGCTTGATTGGCAACCTCTGATCAGCCTTTACGTGCAAACTGCGGCTAAATACGAAGAGTATATTCGGAAGAGAATTCATCAATAGCAAGAGTTGCCCCTGTGTAGTCATTAATCAAACAAACCAACCGATACGTTCATGTTACATTCACAACCAGTGGCGTACCCAGGAAGTTTGTTCGCGGGGGTTCAACAAATTCAGTTGAAGACAGAAGACAGAGAGAACGGGGATCTGGGGGCGGTAGCCCCCTGGTCAGGGGTTCTGGGGACAGCTGTAATTTGGTACAAGAAATCTCATTTCATATAGTAAATTACTCAATTATTGTACCAACTACTGCACATATACAAAATTTATAAAATTTACACATTAAAATACTCCGACATGCGTATCACGCAACGAAGCACAGAGTGCACATCCGTAGCAGGGCACTCTTCGCAACAAAACCTTACACAAGACGGCATGCTGCCACAATACCCAACTGGTACAGCGAAATTAATGTGACTTTTTATAGTGTGACTTTAGCAAGGACGATATGGCTCCCTGATGATGGTCCTAGGACCGAAACATGTAGGATCATTTTAATGTTTTAATGTGTATATTTTATAAATTTTATATATGTACAGTAGCTGGTAAATTATTGAGTAACTCGACAACACGCACGGTGTAACAACGAAAATAAATCATATAGTAAAATTTTCTTAATTTTTTGTACTTTAAGACTATTTATGATGACAACCAATTTATTTGTTATTGCTAATGTAAAACAATTGCGAACCTAGGTAGTTTTAGAATTTTACTGCCTTTTCCGAACATCTTGGAGTGTTGGCGTCCTAAATCCAGCAATTTTTAACAGTTTTCACAATCTGATTGAGTTTGGCACGATTTGGAGGGCCTTCGGAATTTGGGGGGGGGTTGAGCCCCCCCAAAAAACCCTCCCCCTCGGTACGCCACTGTTCACAACAAACTCTGAAAGATAACAGAAAACGTATACAGTTTAGAATCCCCAAAGGAGGCGTCTTGAAATGTGATATTTTCGAAAGTGTACTGACGATCGTTTCAGATAAAATTCGCGCTTGCCTTCTTACAAATCTTTGCCGTTAACGTCATCTTTAGATACACGTAAATTTTACAGTCAAACAAGATAGGCAGTTTACACGTACGTATAGCGTAACATTGAGGTGCTTTCGCATAACCATTGTCGCCAAGGAAAAGCAATTACTGTTTCATATTCTGAGTGTGTGTTTTACACGAAGACCTGCGTATGTTTCATTTTTGCCGGCGACAAAAAAAAAGTCATAAAAGCATTGTGTGCAACAATCGATATTTTTATACTGTTGAGTGTACATTGTAGCTAATCAATAAACAGAGAACGCATTATTGCGCTTCATTTGTAACAATGGCGAAGCGAAGGAGCCACAATGTTACGTTACACGTACATTGTCTATTGTGTTATGTTTTAGGAAATAACTCATTACATAGTAATGTGTAAATCACAAACGAGATGTTTATAAGCTCTCGGTACTCGAAACCCACCAGTACGCAAACCTCCAATTCATAACACAGAAATTCCATAAAATCTCGCTGGTTATAAGTTATATTTTCGTAACCATTAGGCCTATACATAATGGGAAAAAACAAACATGGAAATGAAAATAATGCCAAAACGTTACAAAAATTTCCATGCAAGCTCGTTTCGTGGGATTACCATGTGCAACAGGTAAATGATTTCGTTCTACACACAACTCGCTGCCAGAGTTCAAGACGGGCACGCTGTAATGAAGCATTACTCTATCCAACAGACAAGCTGTGTCTTCGCCGCCTCAACTTCAGAGGGGCGAGTTTCTTGAACTACCAGGATATTTGACAGGTGAGACTGTATCACATGTTCTCAGAGATCACTAGCCTGTACGTCCCACGATTACTTGTTGTGGGCCTGTGCTGTATATGGGTGTGCTGTCCAGGTGGCCAATTTTGTGCTCACGTAATGGATCTGTCGCACCAGTAAAGAGCGCATGCAGAAACTTACCTAACATGCCCCCCACCCCCCTACCATTAACTATACAGGTAGAGAGAAAAGAACCTCCTAACCAAGGTCAGGGAGTGACTTTCTGGACAAACTGTACATCATGATTTGCTGTCTAGTCTCGTCGATTAGTAAGTAGCCTTGCAGATATTCAAGATGCCATGCCATGTTCCAATTACTTCATTTCTTTCGTAAGTGCTCTTGGCCCGTGAATTAGCGTTTCAGTTCTTTTGTGACCGACCTTCGACATGAAGGACACAATAGCTGATCTACATCCTTGCAGATTACCAACTAAACGAACTCTAGGGACCAGGATTGTTACTGACAAGCTAGCAGTCGATAGGTTGGCAGATAATTCCGTGCCTTGTATGGAGCCCCAACGTTATTGTAGCGTTCACGAGCCCGTCAAAGGGCCCCCCATACTGAGCCAAACACATCTAAATCACACTCTCCATCCTATTCATTTGAGATCCATTTTAATATTGTTCCCCATCTATGCTTAGATCTTCACAGACGTATAATTATTTCGGGTTTTCCAACCAAAACCTTGTATGTGTTTCCTTTTTTCAATGTTTGTGCTCCATGTCCCGCCCATTTCATCCTCTATAATTTTACGATCCTAATAATATTTTGTGACGGTTACAAACTACGCAGCTCCGTATTATGACAAAACCTGACAAAAGAAGACAAGTTAAAGGGCAAGGTGCACATGTGGAGATAATATTAAAATGGACCTGACAGGAACAGGACAAGAGAGTGCAGAGTATATTCATCTGCCTCAGGCTACGGACCAGTGCCAAGCTCTTATGAACACGGTAGTAAAATGCTGAAGAACAATCAGCTTCTCAAGAGGAACTGCTGCACAGAATTTGTTAGTCAGTCAGTTAGTGAGTCAGTGACTCAGTCAGTTAATTATATATTTAAATATGCAATTCAGCAAGGAATGCTTTGAAAAGGGTTTTTGTGTATGGGGTCCTATATTGTTTGCTACTAGCGTGATAAAGAATAATTGACACATATCTTAGCTACATTACTAATAATGTTTTGTCAAAAGTATGGGAAACAAGGAAACGAGAACTTTGAAGTAAAGAATGGTTCATGAAGTGAAGCTTATATTCCATTACATATCTTCAAAAGCTTCCAATGGCTTTGCAGAAAATGATTATAAGAACTGCTTGTGAATAAATCCAAACCAGATATCTTTCTAGGACATAAGGAACCCAAATTATTGCTGATTCCAGACACAAAGTAAACCAAAATTAGAGCCACTGCTAGCATGATACATTGAAACCCACAGACACATAAAACTGTCTATTACTGTTTGTTATCATTGATGAAGCATATGAAATAACTTGAGAAATGAAGTGCAAAGACATTTGTGAAATTATTGAAGATAATTTTAGTACAGCCTCTAAAAACCTAAGAAATACATATTCAGCAAAAATAACCTAAGACATGAGAACTGAGTTTCTCACAGTGGTGAGTATTAAAATTTTTTTTTTCTAAGATATGTCATAGTTTGGTGGTAAGTATCAGCATTTTGGAGAAACCTGATATATGCAGCTGAAATTTTGAAGATGCAGGCAGCACATTCCTCCAAAATATCTGTACCTATCCACCATACTACAATACATCCTGTACAGGAAGATCACTGTCAAGACAACCAGTCCTCTGTAGAAACATCTCCTGTCCTCTTACTAAGAAGTATCATCACCAAGAACCATCAAATTTAGGGTATAACCTTCTTCATCAATATACAAATAAATAACTAAAATCAGGACTTGTTTTGGGCCAACTTGAATATAAATTCTGAACAAAGGGATGGATCAACCAGTCTCATAAATTTCTTGTTGTCATTGCTAAGACTGACAGCCTCCACAGGATACAGCACTCTCTTTCAAACATGACAAAAGATTTTGAAATTCATAAATATCACACTGTAAGTCAAATTTTCATCTAAATGAACCCTAAATGCTCAAACCTACAACCTTCCCAAATATCTTGGAGCCACCTCAAAATTCTAGGTGCTAGGAGGGTGACACGAAGTAAGTTCCACACAAATATTCACACCATTGTTCAAAATGTTGTCATCAGGTAACCTGCTGCGCAGAATTTTTCCACCTGATGTAAGTAAACAAAGCTTTCTCCCATTAGGAGAGGTAATTTAACCACACAACTTAAATAACTAATCTGACAGACACAAAACAAAATTGTATGTCATAGAAGTCTCCAAGAATTAAAAACAGTTTGTGTACTGCTTCTGCCAGATGTTAACAATTTCAACATTAACCCCATCCATAAAGATGACAAAAAAATCTTAAAGAGTTTGAATGTATCTATGCAGAATACTCATGCTTCTAACCAAAAGCAATACTCCTACTGTAAACGACTCATATTAAAATAATACACTGCACACTTTTATGTAATATGTATTATTGTGACTGTTTCCATATCTGTAAAGATCTAATGGAAGGTGAATAAATATGATATGATACAATGAATATAGCTTTTTAACTCTTGCACTGACAGCAATCAGCATTTACAATCCTGTTTGACTAAAATGTAAACTGTCTAAACACCCCCACTTACTAACTTACCATGCATGTGTATAATATCAACTTTTGCACTTAACTGCCTAACCAGCCACATAATTCCATGCAGTAGAATTCTTCTTACTTCCATGGAAAAAAATCCTGCTTGTGAAATCCTCAGCTAGCCGAGAAATCTGCCATTTTATGGAACTCAAAGGTTCATTACCGCGTACACAAGAACCCGCCAATTTTCCTTATTCTAAACCAAATGAATTTGTCCAGCGTTTCCTCTGGAGATTCTGAGTTGTGTAGGGTGTCCTCAGGATGGATAACCAGTCCCTCGCTGAGTGAGTTTGGTGGTAGTTAAGCTCAGGACCTCCAAACATGCCCGTTTTCTGTAGGGGTGTGCTCCATCAGCCGAAAGTCTACAAAGAATGCCACAAAACCGAATCCCTTTAAAATCATACCTTTACAGCCCACAAGGAAAGAGAAAAATTGGGAGACCAAAGAAACGATGGAGAGAACTGTAACTCTGGAGACGGAACGGGCCAAATGGCCCAACCCTGGATGTTTATGATGATGATGATGAATTCGTTCCAACCACATCTCTTTCAGACCGTTTTAATATTATCCTCCCATCTACATCTTGGTCTTCGAAGTATCTCTGCATCTGGTTTACCCGCCAAAATCGTGTCTGCTTTCCACTCCATATGTTCCACATGCATCTTAGCCTCCCTGATTTTACGGCCCCAGTCCCTTGGTGCGGAGTACAAACCGTGGCGCTCCGCATTATGTAATCTGCCCCAAACTCGTTATTCCTACTATCCTATAACCGAACCACACACTCTATCCGGTAAGTGAAACGAGCATGTAATTCAGTGTACCCAATTCAGGCAATAAGTGATGCGTTGGTAATTTTTGTTGGTGTTTCACAGAAGCTAAAGTTGAGTCGTATGTAGTGGGTTGATTATGAATTGTAACAGGGAATAAAATGTATAGTTGTAATCGTTACACGTTAGTATAAATTCAGTTAACCGCTTAGAATTAATTTTCTGATCTTGTTTGTAGAGTTGCAGTGCCTGGTCTGGTACTTGAAGAAGATACAAACCTGATTCATGGTAAAAATTGTCTCTGATCCGTGATGTAAATGATTGCAAAGTGGTATTTAGTTTTAAGGCTGTATATTTTTCTTCTGAACACGATTATCGTGGTTATTGAGACACTTTTGTATTTCAGTTAACCCATTTCTTCTTGTGTTTACACATAGTTGATATTTGACATTTTTCTGTGAGGTTAGGTTAGATGAGTACAATGTAATTGTTTAATATCTTTGTATATACGAAGGAAACATAAGTAAAACACAACCTGAGAAAAGTTTAGTGGCACATGATGTCATACAGATGTGCTAAAGAGGCTTATACATAAAGTTGAACAACCTTGACGCCCTTAATTTGTCTTTAACGCCGTTGATCTACCAGTTTCATGCAACAGGAATGCATACATCTAAGTTTCTCTATCTCACTAGTGAATATTTTTGCAGTCGGGTGCTCGAGTATGTAGTTCGTTGTGTTTACTGGATTCTACTACAATATTGTCTGTAAGGTATATATTTACGCGGATACATATTTACCATTGAAACTAAAAGTAAACCCACGCAATAGGGTAAATGAAATTCACTGCCATCGACGGGTAGAAATAAAAGGTACCGATATAACATTCAGAACTCTTAATGCTGCAGATTGTTGATTTCAGGCTGCAGAAAATAAATGTTTAATTATTCCAATAAATTTGATGTGGAATACCTAAACTTTACATCTCAGCCTCTGATGACAGCAGATTTCCTTCACTTCCATCTAATATATCTTCATTAAAAACTCCAGGGGCTTAGTAGACCCAAAAGTGAGTTTTGTTGTAACTTTATGATCTGAGTGCATTATTAATCTCAAACATTTCTTCAGTTTGTACATTTTGTTTTTTCTCCCAGGTGTATTAACTTGAGTTAGCCATAATGACATCTAGAAAGAGAAGTGGCTCTGGTTCAAAAAGACAGCTAAAAGAGAAAGTTGTACAGATTTATGAGTCATTCTTTAAGGTGAGTAAGGTTTAGCAATTACCGTAACTTGTTTTTCAGTTGTATTCATTCACATTTGTATTAAAATTATAAGATGACTCAGAACATCCAAATATAGAGATTGATGCATCATTACAGTAGTTAACAGCTTAACTTCATTTGTGGAATACCCATTTGTAACTATCTGGTGAGGTAACCGTCACCCTGAAGATTTTCATAATCTTTTCAGTCTTGTCAGTTTACTGGTAGGCCATATTCATGATGTACCCACATTATGGAACAGTGTTTCCCAAGCCTTTTGTTGAGGTGTTATACCCGATAATACAAATTCACATTATGTTGGAACTAACTGTAAACAAGAGACACATGTATTTTGTTATTTGCTATTTGAAGTTACATAAACATGGTACTTCTAAGCTGGTTCAGACATTTTGGAGAAGCATACATTATACAGAAATGGCTTGCTTCCTTGCATAAAATCACTGATTGTAAAGTGTGTGCTGAGAAATATTTGGTCATTTTTTGCAGTTTGTTTCTTGTTAACAGAAGACATTTAAGTGTACTGTAGATCTAAAGGTTTGTGATAATTTTTTTGGATTTCATGATATAAGAATTTTCCTGGATATGTCTTGTGTTCAGGTTGTATCTACACAGTGTGTATTTTAAGTGTGAAAGTAATATGCTGGTATATCAGCATTAAAAACAAGGCTGCGCCTTTCTAAATGTAGCTTATATATTACTATTTCTTTCACAGGGTGAAGATCCCTCATTAGGAAACCCAAACTTTTGGGATGAACTGTTTCTTCTTAAACCAAAAGTAAGTTGAAACTGGTTGTTGTACATTATGGATATGGATGTGATTATTTCTCTTAATCTTTTTTGCATAAAAGTAATATTAAAACTTTACTTTTTTAATGTATGTTTTTTTTTATCAGTTATTCCATACATACGTTGATGGTTAATTTCAAGTATTGTATATACCAGAAAATGTGGAAAAGATTAATTACAATTTTGTGTCTCATCAACAGATGTGATTATTGTGTTACATTGTTTGACACCAAATAGCTGCTACAGTTAATATGGCATCATCAGTCTAATCAAACAGTTTTGTTTTAAGAGTTTGTATGATGTCATTCAGAGTTAGTTTCCCTGAATATGATCACTGTTGGTTTTGTTGTTCAGGAATTTACCATTTCTGTTGTGTTATGTTCAAGGTTCCCAGCCTGGAGGCAGAAATTCAGAAATTAAGTGGAGAACAGCTGGTAGCATTAAAGGACAATATAAGTACTCTGTTCAAGCACTGCATTGCAACTTTAGGACATGAGCATCATATACGCGTTGTGTATGCTTTGCAGGTATTTGTAATGTTTTGTGCGTTAATGTGCAGGATTTAAGCAATGGGATGTGATGGGGTACTGGATTTGCTTGGTACAGGATAGGGATCAGTGAAGATTGTAATAAACCAGATGTCACAACATGTGGGGAATTTGTTGAGTAGTGGAACAAGTGTCACAAGTGATAGTATCAATAAACATTTGTTATGTGTAGTCTGATTTGTATAAAAAATCTATGAATCTGTTCTCATTATGGTAATACACACCCATGACAGAAATGTTTGACATATCATGTATAGACATAAAGTAATCAATATATCTGTGTGTTCCACAGTCTAGTACAATTTAACACTTAAATTTCTACAGCATTTGTGTCATTTTACATATTCCCATATGCTGTGGTGTAACACTACTTGATTTTTATTATAAATAATATGTCATACATGCATAATATTTTGAATATAATTGTACTGCATTGTACTAATATCAAAATGTGCTATTGTTAAATATTTTCTATAGGGAATTTATTTTTTCTTACACCCTTCACCTGGCATTGGTTTTTTCTGACCATATGGTCACTTTTAGCTTTTTTTACCAACCCTTTCATAAAAACTGCATAATTCACTTATCAGACATGTACTGACTTCAGATAGCACATGTTCACATGGTAGTTCCCATGACTGTCATGTAGTTATATGTATTATTTTATTAAATGTTTTTATTCTTAACACATTTAAGTGTCTTTATTAATATCTAATCTTATAAAATTTGTATTAAGTTACTTGAGTAGAATAAACTTTACATATCTGCAGCAGTTATTGCTAAAAAAAATAGATATGAAATTAAACCTTTGAAAACAGGAATTATATGCACAATATTTTGTCATTAATATGCAGAGAAAAAGTTAGTCACTAAAAGTACTGTAATGGAAAAATCTGCAGTGTGAAATATGTTGAACTAATTGGTTTCTCTTGTTTTTGAAAAGTAATAAAATTTTTTATATACTGCTATATCATCTTCATCATAAACTGGTGAGTTCTGGTGACTGATATTATTAGTTATTTCATTCAGATACAACCAATACATAGATGTTTTCTCTAACAAAAATTAAAAAATTCGCTACATGCTTCAGGTTTGGATGCCATTATCATGTAAATATCCTGCTACTAGTGTCTGTGGTTGAAATTCTTGTCTTTTTCTGATATTGAATAGATGATACTTGTAAAACATGAATGATAAAATGTGATAAAAGTAAATAAAATGTCACCCTTTTTTTTTTTTTTTTTTTTTTTTTTTTTTTTTTTTTTTTTTTTTTTTTTTTTTTTTTTTTTTTTTTTTTTTTTTTTTTTTTTTTTTTTTTTTTTTTTTTTTTTTTTTTTTTTTTTAT
>Ga0123352_10008861_pt1 | contig 15691 bp, 6 predicted proteins | sample TergutLab28metaG_FD_89700 | JGI IMG/M metagenome (GOLD analysis project Ga0123352, IMG submission 89700) | Labiotermes labralis P1 segment gut microbial communities from Petit-Saut dam, French Guiana - Lab288 P1 | ecosystem: Host-associated > Arthropoda: Insects > Digestive system > Gut ... | reverse complement strand
CGCTGACCACGTGACACCCCTCTATCCGCAAAAGTTGGCACTAACTTCCCCGACCGGCGGCGGCCGCTCTGTCGGTATAGTTCGCGTGCGGACTAAGGCCACGGAGTTTAGTTTAGTTTAGTATGGTTGATGCAGTGACCAACAGTAAATACAATACCAGGAGCTGAGCGTGTGTATTATAGCGAACAGAGTAGAATGAAACATTACAGACAGGGTACGTATAGCTTATCATCGGAGGACGTTCATGCAACCACTGTTTTAGTGGAAAAGCAATACGTACTACATATTCTGAGTGTGGGTCTGTAGCCTTAGTTATCCAGCATGCAATGCGCGTGCGCCGTATTATATTGTCACCTGCGAACTACGATATTTTTCTGTGCTGTCTCATAATCGACAAGATTTTCGGGGGAAACAAAATATTAACCATCAAATTTCATGAAAACTTTGCTTAATGAATACCAAAAAGATGCATTTTTCTCTCTAATTTATTTCAATAAACTATTCTCTACTTTTTTTTTTTTGACGTTTTGCTGACCGTGCATCTCAGTATATTTATCTCAGTATTTAACCAACTTGATGCACAAAATTTGTTTCACAATAAGTTTTATTTCATGTCTCTACATGTTTCGAGCACAAGTGCCCGTCATCAGGAGTTCAAAATTGCATTACACAGCCTCTGGTATCGTCTCACCTATAGGTGAAACAAATTTTGTGCATCAATTTGGTTAAATACTGAGATAAATATCCTCTACATGTTTCGAATACAGTAACCATTCACCATCAGCAGGCAGTTACTGCATATTCAGCATAAGGTATTTACCATACATGTGCGTTGACTAGCTGCTAACACGATCAGAGCGAAAAGTGCATCTTGTTGTTCTTTACTAAGCAAGTATATCACGATGAACGGTCCAGAGAATGTGAAATTCATGGAAATCCTTCGAGTACGAATCGAGTTGTTCCATGCGGACGGAAAGACACGGGCGGACGTACAGACGGCATGTAGAAGCTAACAGTCATTTGCGCAATTTTATGAATGGGTCTAACAATGTAGCGTCCGGAGATTAACCGCACGCCTCGCCAGGAACTGGGTACAGTGTTCAATACTGTCTAATAATTCGAGCGGCGCTTATTTCGAATCCAGGACAGAACACAGATTATCTCGGCCGCGGTTTTCCCGTTGTGTCAAGGGGAAATTCCTGACGATGACATTTTCTTCCGCATCCTTCCAAGTTCACGGAACGCTATCACACTTTCATTGCTTCCAACAATGCAAGTAATATCACCTTACTCTAAGTAATCCCTTCAGTTCATAACGCACTACCAGTGGCGTACCGAGGGGGGGTTGGGGTGTTTAACCCCCCCCCCCACCGAAATTCCGAAAGCCCTCCAAAATCGTTCCAAACTCAACCCGACTGTGGAAAGTGTTAAAAATTGCAGAATTTAGGACGCCAACACACCAAGATGCTCGGAAAAAAGGCAGTAAAATTCTAAAACTACCTAGGTTCGCAAATGTTTCACATTAGCAATGACAAATAAATTGGTTAGTCTTAAAGTACCAAAATTAAGAAAATTTTACTACATGAAATGAAATTTCTTGTACCAAATTACAGCTGCCTCCAGAGCCCCTAACTAGGGGGCTACCGCCCCCAGATCCCCGTTCTCTCTGTCCTCTGCCCGCAACTGAATTTGTTGAAACCCCGAACAAAATTTCTGGGTACGCCACTGCGCACTACCAACAACCTACCATTTGTCAATCGAAAGACTTCAGAATTTAATTATCAGGCGTTCTGGGCAACGTAAAAAACTCATCAGTGACTTGGTATTAGTTGCAAAACCCATCGACATACCTGCTTAATTATATAGGTACGAAAGGCTATCAACAAAAGTTGTTGGACAATTCAGATTTTCAGCCGCATTTACCTGTAATAAAATAAAAACAGACTTTTTATATCTAAACCATTTATCAAATTTTTTTGTGGAATTTTGTATGACATCTCTGCATGAAGTCTTTCGGTCCATTAATCCTTAAATAACTCCCATGAGGGCCTTGTCAGACCTGCACTACATTACACGGTACATGCCATTCATACTTGTTGATCTAGTGTGCATAAACTGACGCTTCAGAGCGGCACAGTCCTCCAGCTATTACAGACATCAGCGTATCACTCAACACACAAATAACTCCATGATACAACCATAAACCAATCGATTAATTAACTAATCAATCATACATCACTCATGTTTGGAATTGCCTGGACGTCTATATGAATAGAGGGAAGTCAGTACCGTCAATGAAGGTATAAATGTGGAGGAGGAAATTCTCGAAAGGGGGGTTTTATACTTAATCTAGATTTGATACGTAGTCGTGGTAGCTCAGGAGAAACAGTAATTATGCTGCGGACTGGACCAATGAGGCAGGAGTAATATCTCGATATCTAGGAGACAAAATTCCATGGTTATTTTGTCACTCTCAGCAATTTTCAGAGTTACTGGTACCGACGCCAGTCGGCAGTAATTCCTGAAAAGTGTCGTTACAAAGCAGCTGAGAGGTACAGCACATACTGCTCTGTCGTCACAGGAGTTCCGATCTTCGTCGATAACAAATTTTTTCTTTCGTAGTTACACAGCCTATTCCATCAAACCGCCTTTCAAGATATTTTCGAATTCAATGCCTGTTTATTCGGTGAAAAGTGTGATTTTTAATCACCCTCAAGTTATATACACAGGATGATAGAAACGTCGCGCATCGAAAATTTAAAAAAAAAAAAAAAATTAAAATTAAGAAATATTTCAATATGTTTAAGATATTTCAAAAAGCGTACAACATTTTCGTGCAGACTGCACTAAAGAATGTCGGATACTTTGTACACTTACACCATGCAACACTGTAAAGCGACCAGTATGCTTTCGCTCACTCACAATACCAGTTTCACCAACATGGGTTACTAAAAGAAGTACTGTTGACGTATCAGGTACTTGATACTTGGGGAGGCACCGCTAATATCATCCTGACATTTAAAATAGCACTGAAACTGAAGACAGTGTTCAACAAAAAGACAAGCACCGCTTCTGAAAAAGACACGTCGGTAGACGCACGGTTTGAAAGCCACTGCTGTTTTGGTGTCAGGTCACGTGACCTGCGATTGTCCTTACACAGCTTCTGCACAGTCATACCACATATTCATTCACCAATTCAACTTCATCCCACTCAATGCTAGCTATTACTAAATATCAAACTTCGGGCTGTGTAAAGTGTATGAACAGAAATCATCGGCAGGAATGGGGACATTGAAAGTTTCCCACTGAAATTTCAACGGGATTTAAAAACGTATACTTACAAATTCAAATTCCGCGAGTTGATAGGGGTTCATGTCAGGTTTCTGTACAGTGGAGACTGCTGTTGCATTAAAAAAATCAGTAACCCTTCCCAACCTAACAATTACAGCACGTACCGTTGACACATTTCTGTTTCATACACACAAAGCTACATTTAAATCCCCAATTCAGTTGCATAACACGTCACTTAATGGTACAGTGTGTTTAAATTTGTGTTGTACGTCATTTAAAATTCACAGGTCAATTCCTTTTCACTCTTCTACACGAAGGCTTCATTTTAGCTTCCATTTATTGCCCACCTCGTAAGCCGACTCTATCCACTTCACTATTCTCCTTCGAATTGCGGTTCCCAGCAAATTGCGACAGTTCTCCTGTAGGGTCTAACTGTGTGTCTGTTAACAAAACACAATCATTCTTAAGCTGGAGTCGTTTAATCTTACAGTCAGGTACAAGTGAATTCTACCAAGACAAACGGTATGGGCCAGGCTTTTCTCTCTTAACTAGCTGCACCAATCAGTGAGATGGTAGCAATATATTCCTTCCCTTGTGAAATCATTCCTAACCTGGTACTTGCAAGAGCCTCACTCAGTTGAATGTTGAATAGTCATGTTCCATCTCACGGGTTTGGACAGACACACTCCCATTATCCAAACACACACCTACTCTTGTATACTCAAGGATTTCCTTCGAGGTTTACACCGCTCTCTTGGGCTGTGACCCCACATTCAATTCACTGCCACCATAGCATCCCAAAACTAATGATTTCAGACATATCTCCCTGCCCCAGAGAATTCTGGGTATCGAACGTAAAAACACGTTCATTCGGAACAGAATTCAAGTGTGCATAAAAGTTATACTAACTTTCCCAACGAAAAATGCTTCTCATATCTCTTTGTTAAACCGTTCGGTATACTAACAGCTAGAAAAAGTTTTAAAAGTAAACTTCTTTTTAAGTAAATATTTTGAAATTTGTATTAAAATAAGTGCTTGTCTCCACTAAATTCAGAATGGTTTCTACTGCAGTTTGTTGTCTTAGGAACATAAAGATTAGTATATACAAAACTAACTCCATCTTCTGTTGTTGTATGGGTGCGAAACTTTGTTTTCACGAGGTAAAATTACAGGCTGAGCGTGTATACGAGCGGGGTGCCTCGGAGGACAGTCGTGTCTAAGAGGAGAGCGGTAATGGGAAGGCGGACACGACTTCTTAATGAGTAGCTTCATAATTTGTATTCCTCGCCAGACATTAGGTTGATAATATTGAAAAAATGAGGAGGCGAGTCATGTGGCGTATACTGGACATGATAAAACGTCATACACGGTCGGGTTGAAAAACCTGACGGAAGTAGACGGTTTGGAAGACCTAGATGTCTAGAGGAGGACAATATTAAAACGGATCTTCAAGAAACAGGATGAGAGGGCAAGGACTGCAGTCATCTGGCTCAGGACACGAAGAAGTGGTGGATTTTGTGAACACGGTAATGAATCTTCAGTGTTCATAAATTGCAGGTACTTTCTTGACACGCTGAAGGACTGTTAGCCGTTCAAGATGGACTGTAAGCTATGGATTTAGATTGTGTTAAGTTACGGAATAACGTAAAAGCCATTCAGGTCCCCAGTCCCATGCTCTGTTTATTATTACGCTCCGTCATTCTGTATCTCCTTATATCTTATGAAATTCACTTAACGACCCCGCAGTAGCTTAGTTCATTTTATATCAATGGTAGGTTTATCAGTGAATAATGAATCTGACAGGACGTGGAAGGACGTAGTCGTGGCCTAACCTCAAGTACCTTTTAGGAATTTTCCTGAAGCAGGCAATGAAAGCAAAGAAAGCCCTCGAGTCAAAATTGTCGGGCTTAATAACCTAATCCCAGACTCCCGAAGACAAAACAACGCTGTTGTCCAATCGGCTTTGACGTTCAACTTCATAATGCAACATTACACATACTGCAATTTACTCTAATGAAATGCGCCTAAGCGTTTTCGTTACACTGACCTCAGTAACGCAGTGTCCAGCGTCTTTTCACATACTCCTGGACATTTTTCTGCGTCACACGTAATATCTGGGAAAATAATTTTCTTTAATGGCAGTCTTTGGTTTACCCCCGAGTATGACATCTTTAAAGCATGGTGGTTATTATACTTACCACAACTGCACACTTAACATTTTCTGCACACGGTTCATATAACAAACGTGACTTGTGATTCACAGAACAATGAGTTATTATTTCGCTAAACAGTAAGAAGCACGGCGTTTTCTGTGAGGTATAACTCAATAACTCAATTTCAGAATGTTTGTCGGATAAAATTCGTGCTTCAGAATGTCATGGCCGGTTCTAGAAGCATGCATATTTTTCAATTTATTGAATTTTAAAAAATTACGACACTTTGAAATTGTGTGGGCCCATTAAAATATGGGGGACCGCTGTATTACAGTGGTTAAGGTGCTGTGCTACAAATCAGAAGGTCGTTGGTTCGATTCCAGATGGTGTCATTGGAATTTTTCATTGACATAATCCTTCCGATCGCACTATGACCCTGGGGTCGAATCAGCCTCTAACAGAAATGAGTACCAGGAGTATTTCCTGGGGGTAAAAGCGGCCGGTGCGTAGGGCTGACAACCTTACCACCATCCTGGACAACTGTCACGTAATCTGGGAACCTTAAATTCCTGGAACACTCTGGGCACCTCGGGCCTCTAATGGGACTGATTTACCTTTTACTATTAGAATATAATAACTGTGTGGTAATAAATATCTGTCAGGATTATACCTTTGTCTTAAAAAGAATAAATTGTTAAGTAAAAGCTGTATTAACAATATTTATCCCTCATTAAGAAAACAATGTCCCCTACGACGATTAACAAAAAAATGTATTTGACAACAGAACTTCAAAGTTTAATTTCGAAAAGTCTTGGCCATGCACGAGGCAGTAATAGCCGCCAGCGAGCAACATTATCAGTTCAGTAACCCTATTTGTAACCGGTAGTACAGCAACAAGAATCCCACGAAGCGAACAGATCACAAGAGATTACACGCATTTTTCGGCATTACCTTTAAGTTCCCACATTTGAAAGCTGTTTGCCAATTCATGACATGCATCGTGACTACGCTGTTTCGCCCAGTAACTTCATACAGTAGTTCCAACATTACTCTCTTTTTACGATGTATCCACGCATTATATATTCACAATCAAGAGGGTAAATTTAAGGCAAAGTTCACCACGTTCTAATTAAGAGCCAATCCAGTCATCTCCATCTAGTTCAACGTATCAGGTGATGGTGAGTGGTCAACTCCATGTTCCGGCCGCTTTACTTAAAAGAAAAAATCCCTGATAACAATTTAAAAGAAGGCTGGACAGTCTGGACGTTACGAAAGAGAGAAAACCCTCTTGCTCCTGCCAGGAACACAACTCCGAATCCTCAGCCATCCAGCCCGTAACCTGCTCACTGCACAGGTAAAGCAATTCCATTACAGACCCGGACAAGCCACGAGGGTTCCAGAAGTTGAGGATCCCAGATTTTAAGACAATCGGCACATGACGCAGGTAAGGGTGTCAGCCCTACGTAACGGCCGCTTTTACCGACCCAGGAAATATTCCTGGTACACATTTCTGTTAGAGGCTGAGTCAACCCCAGGGCCAATAAAACAATCGGGAATCGAAACCGCGACCTTCCGCCTTGTAGCGCAATGCCTCAACCAAATGCGCCACCGCGTGCCCCAACATTTCACTGTACTGACTGAGTTATGCCGGGTCAAAGCAACAGATTACAGACTAATCTTAGTAACTGACCAACTTCATGCACAAATTCTTGTTCCATAATAAGTTTATTATATGTCTCTACATGTTTCGAGCACCATGTGCTCATCATCAGGAGGTCAAATTGTATTATACAGCATCTGGTATCATCACACTGTAGGTGGCCGTTCGGTGAGGACAGGAGTACACGGCAAAATGGCGCGAGGTGAACGCTTCCAGCCTACAAACAGCGCAATATATTGCAGTGTACTATCTGCACAGGACAGCCACCTACAGAGTGTGATGATACCGGATGCTCTATAATACAATTTTGACCTCCTGATGATGAGCACATAGTGCTCGAAACATGTAGAGGAATATAATAAACTTTTTATGAAACAAGAATTTGTGCATTAAGTTGGTCAATTACTAAAATTATACTGAGATGCACGTTCAGCAAAACATAAAAAGAAAAAGATTACAGACTGTACAGAAGAAAGAATACGGCTTGTAAGGGATCGTTACAAAGTAGGATTAATACTAAGCAACGTTTACATAATAATCGGTCGAAATTACGTAAATAATAATTAGCACTATAAACGCAGGAAATTCGTCAATGGATCTGTTCAGAAACTATTTGACTCTTGTCTTGTCTTGTCTTAACAGTTACAGGGAAGTCAGGTGTTATGAAACTGACTGGCAATAAGTTAACCTAAAATAATCTTTTGTTAGGTAGCGCACAGATGCTGCCAGGTTAGCATATTTTTGGAGCCAAATCTGTTCTGTTATTTTGTGCGGTATGTAGCAATTTTGTTTGTTTAGCGCTTATTTAGGAATTCCATACTATAATACCGAAGGTTGAGAGATACAAGAATAACCTGTAATATGACAGTTAACGAGAATTGCGGCTTGTTATAATGGCGATGTACATATGTTTAAATTCCTGTATACTATATCACTAAAAAGTATTTCGTATGTTCCATACGGCCTTCCTTACACACCTGTTACAATAATAACACCACTGTTTGAAGAAAAATGTCATAATTTGTTGTAAATAAAATATGTAAAGCAGCAAAAAATTGTAAAATTAATACTCCTTTTGTTCTGACTGGTATACGTAAAGATTAAACAAGACAGGCAATTTACATACAACGTAACATTGATGTGTGATCATCCAACCATTTTAATGTGGAAAAGCAATAAGTATTACATATTCTGAGTGTGTGTTTGTAGCCTTGGGTATCGAGAATGCATTGCGCATAAGTCTTGTTGTCATCTATATCCCGTCCGGCTCTACCATATTTTTTTACGTTGTTTCACAAACGGCATGATTTTCGGAAAAAGTTGTTGAACATGAAAGTTGTGTTTTGATTTTCTTTACAAATTCTGTCCGAAGCATTTCTCATTCTAAGAAGAACTGAGCGAGATATGATTAAAAATGTATATTGGTATTCATGTAAAGCACCCAATATTCTTGTCGGATTTTAATGAAACTTGAATTCTCTCAACAGGTTTTCGAAAAATACTCAAATATCAAATTTCATGAAAATCCGTCGTGTTGGAGTCGAGCTGTTCCATTCGGACGCATGGAGAGACGGACATACAGATATGACGAAGCTAATAGTAGCTTTTCGTAATTATGTGAAAGCGCCTAAAGAGTTATGTGATATTCCTCTGATGGAGTGCGCACTACTTATTGGATAACTAAGAAAGGGAGATAATTCAACACACGCAACCCTCACTGTGTACTGAAAATGAATACAGGGTTAAAATAATAGCCCGTTTCGGCCTTTTTGTTCAAGTCATCTTCAGTTGGAACATGGAATTATAAACAAGGAACATATTCGTTTACTAATAGGCTATATGGCATATACCTGTAAAAGGTTAAAATGTCAAGCTTACGTACAAAAAGTCCCACAAAATTACACACACTTTAGTTGCAAATAACGTACACAGAAACGCAGCGAGAGGGACAACGATTGGCGGTGAACTGTTACACAGGGATCATCACAACGCGGCTGGGGAGCCACGTTGTGTTGACACAGTGTTGCTACCGTACGTGTCACTTGATGCATAAAGACATGGTTCCTGTCTGAAACGCCTTCTGAAATGCGGCTCCAAAAACTCGTCTAGTTGGCCACCCCTATTTTAATAACGCCAGTCGACAGAGCAGCACTTATACAGGTCTACGCCGCCAGATGGTAGCACACAGTGTGGCAGAAGCAGGTGTCATCGTAATTCCAGCAAAAAAGAAACGTTAAGTGAATTCGTAAGTGTTACTGTCAAACGGAGAATGTGACTGGGGTACTGAGACATCGTGTTGTAAACACCATCAACACGCGTCACAATTATAAGGGTGTGTGATAAACTTGAGGCACACGGAACAGTCAAAAATCTAAACAATTGCCAACTCATAGACCTCCCAGTTCATCTAACAATGAAATTGAGGTGTTTAGTGGACATGACACGAAGTATAAAGAAACTGCAAGGCAATGTTCCGTGAAACTAGTGTCCAGAAAACCAGCGTTCATCGCATTTTGCGGCATGAGAAGTGGAAACAGCAAGTACTGGTCCATGCAATGGATAAAGTCAACCCAGACAGTCCACTGGAATTCTGCGAGTGGTTTTTGCACGTCTGATGAAAGGGAATGCTTTCATGATTTCATTGCATCGTCTGATAGTCTCTTTTAAATTTACTGGTATTGGGCCAAGAAAAATCCAGGCAAAGAAGAAGAACGAACAGGTACTATATCAGGGGTGTCAATGTGGTGCCTTGTGTTCCAGAGGCCTCATGGGACCACATTTCTTTGAAACAACTTTGCAAGGAGCTACTGCATAATAACATCACACCTTATATGAAAAACTATTTTTGGTGGAAGAGTGTTACATTCAGCAGGATGGCGCGCCAGTATGTTACCACAGTGAAGCAAGAAAGTTTCTCAATATTAAGTTTCCTGCAAGATGGACTGGGCGTGGAGGAAGGGCAAAGATTGATAGGGTGTGGGGGAAAGGCAGCGTATCTGTCGCGATCACCCGTTAGACTCCTACTGGTGAGGTACTCTGAAGAACACTGGGTACACCAATAACCAGCCACACTGCGGGACCTGAGACACCAAACTGAAAATGTTAGTGATGCCATTCCACTATAAACAATATAAGAACTACGTAAATTTGTTGAACGTCTTCAACAATTCACTGAATCTGGTGGCGGTCAGCACGAACATTTTAACACTCAAAAAAACAATGGATTAATATTTGTCCACATTACTTCTTGATACAGCCTATAGGTTAATTGAAATTCTTATTCATTTTGGGACAATGCACACATAATTAGTGCAGAGTAGAAGTTACTTTCACACTCGTGCAAGCTAGATCTGAAAATGTCTTGAAGATAAGACACCGAAATACGTTGTGTCATCTAGCCCTGTATACTCGTACATTTTTTATACAGCAGTAAAGTTACAATATATTAATACAAGGTAGTCAAAAAACAACTATAGATATATTTGTAGCATAGATGGCTAAAGCTAGCAACTACATGTTTTGGCTTCTGTAATGGCCATCATCAGGTTGTACAATACTTAGTGTAGAATAACTATACAATATGCCATGCAACAATATCACCATAACAATATATATATACACATACACACACACACACACAAGTATTCTAGTATATGTAATACTTCCGTGTGAGTATATATCTATATATATAGTTATGGTGATAGAAATCTCGTCATCAAACCATGCTGTTGCATGGCATATTGTATAGTTCTTCTACACTAAGTATTGTACAACCTGATGATGGCCAGTACAGAGGCCGAAACATGTAGTTGCTAGCTTTAGCCATGTATGCTACAAATATATCTATAGTTGTGTTCTGACTACCTTGTATTAACATACTGTATTTTGATACACACAATGGGGATGCCGCACCTCAAAAGAATAAAGTTGTTTCAACTTTACATCATCTTTTCCTAAATCGAAAATCCATTAAACTCCATTTTTCCATAAGGATTAAGACATACAAAACTATAATTCTCCCTTTAACGCCTCTGGTTGTAAAATTTGGTACCCCATTCTAAGGGAAGAAAACAGGTTGTGGCTGATTGAAAACAGGGCGCTGAAGGGAAACGTTTGGTCTAAGAGGGAGGGGGGTATCAGAGGTGAATAAACTGCAGAATGAGAATATTTACAATTAGCATTTTTCAGATGATCAACCAAGGGGGGGGGGGTGCATAAAAAGGAATTTAGTCAGAAACCTAGAACTAAATATCTAGCACAGATGAAAAGACAATGTTAAGATGGATATTAAACGAATAAGATAAAGGCATAGAGTGGATTCGGCAGGCTCAGGATAAGATAACGCAGCCGAACACGGTAATGAATGTTCAAAATCCAATCGCGGCAGTGAAATTTCTGCGTAACTTCCCAGTGAGGAGCGTGACGGACGGAGTTAGTTACAAGTTTCTGTTAATACAGTACATCCTGAACAAGACGAAGCCAAACACGTGTATTACGTAATCTGCAGTGGTGGATACACATCAGCGCGTTTTGCGGCGCGATGTCACATTATTCAGCGACGTTACAGCTTGCTGCAAATTATAACTTCAGAACAAGAGACAAATGAACATCAACCCCCTACACAGATTGTGAAACTCGATAGAATTCATAAATCTCTGTTGGAAACAAAGGTCATTACCGACGCTGAAGTTTAGCATTTCAGCGCGGAACGAAATTGGGTAAATGATAATATTGAGAATAGCTGGCTAGAGAGGGATTCGGTACGAAATAAACTTGCTGCTGGAGAAATAAACAGAGAACCCTGCAGTCTACATGCATTCAAGACGTTGCATTCTGCACAGGCCTGTATGTACTATCAATACAGGCCGCTGTATACCCACCGAAAGGAACGGACTACGAAATTTCGTAACTCATTTATTACCCCATGTAACTTACTTCCTTACTTACTCTGCGCAGCACAGTCCTTCTTGAGAAGCGAACCGGTTTTCTGATAGTCAAGAAATTTCCGGCAATTCATGGAAACCGAATGTTCATTACCGAATTCACAAATTCCCGCCAACTGTCTATCTCCCAAGCCAGATCAATCCAGTCCATGCCACCATATACCACTTCTTGAAGACCCATCTTAATATTATCCTCCTATCTACGCCTGGGTCTTCGAAGTGGTCTCTTTCCCTCAGGTTTCCCCACCAAAACCCTGTATAAAATTATCCTCTCATCCATATGTGCTACATGCCCCGCCCATCTTGTTTTTTTCGATGTGATCACCCGAACAACATTGGATGAGGAGAACAGGTCACTAAGCTCTTCATTTTTTAGTTTTCTGCACTCCCTTCTTACCTCGTCCCTCTTAGGTCCAATATCCTACTCACAACCCTATTCTCCAACACCCTTCGCCTATGTTTCTCCCTCAATGTGAGCGACCAATTTTTAAGTAACTGTTACACTGGTCTCGTGTGTGATCGAGAAACCTCAACAATTAGGCGGACTACGGCCGTGTTTGGCTGTTGCTCCAGAGAAAAACAGATTTTAAATATAACATATATCGGCCTGCACCTCCACACACACACACACACACACACGCACACACACGTAGTGTTCATGGTGCTCATGCATGGGGTACGAACAAGAATACAGTAAATATGTAGATATACCTATACACGTTCAGCCGGGATAGATCAGTAAATAATGTGACTGTGCTACGGACCGGAAATCCAAGAAATAACGGTTCGATTGCCGGCAGGGGCGATCGCCCGGACCGGATATGCGCCCCACCCAGTCTCCTATTTAATGAGTACCTGAAGCCCATTCCCGGCGATAAACGGAAAAAGCGTGAAACAGTCTCCCGAGGTTAAGAATAAGTGTAACATTACCTTCACAACCCTCTCCCAAACACTTTCACAGTGCGCGCAGGGACAACTTTAGCTGTACCTGTCTCCATATACAGTATCTATAACACCGTATATTTTTCAAAGGACCCGGCCTTTTATTGCACTGGATCGTCATTACGAAATTTACTTACTTGTGAGCAGGATCGCTCACCCTCGCAGCACGCAAAACATTTACCATACATAACCCTACAGACATGTGACGCACGCAGAGAAGAGTAACTGAAGCTGGATGCTTGAAGAGTCCAAATTGCAGAGGCTAACAGTAATAGAGTTTGTACACAAAATAAGACTCAATTAACTGGACACAACACCAGGCCTATAAGGATTTTCTAAATCAACTTACAGAATCATCTTGTGGGGACACCCACATGTCATTTCATGCCCTCTTATTCATTCCAGTTTCACCTCACAGCTCTCTTTCCTCTGTCCGTAGACCCATCAACATACCGACCAAGACAACCGCAGCTTAACCACCACAGCAAACTACTCTCTCACTCCCTCCTTCTCTGTCTACTTCCACGAACAAAGAAAACGACCCCCTGCAAGCGAAACTACCTTCAGGAAGCCACGCCTATCAGCTCTACCAACCAGCCAATGGCAGTGCAGGCTGGACAGCAGGCGACCATAATAAAAGGAGCCCATTCGGACCAACGAGATGAATCCGCCTCGTTTAAAGAATAACCAGGCATTTCGACGAAAAGAGGCTCACCGGCGCAGTTTTCCTCGACGTGGCCAAAGCCTTCGATACCGTCTGGATCGATGGCCTCCTCTACAAGCTAACGCTCTTCAACTTCCCGTCTTACATAGTCCATAAATCTCATCCTTCTTCAAGGATCGGACGTTCGAAGCGTCCTTCCAGGCGGCCACGTCATCTCGTCGAGGCATGGGGGCTGCGGTAGCTCATGGTGGATTTATCTCCCCTGTTCTCTTCAGTCTGTATGTCAACGACATGCCCTAACCCTCGCACCAGGTCGAGTTGGCCCTCTACGCGGACGACACGATCATCATAGCACGTCCCGCAAGCCGACGCTGCTTCTCAGCTACTTGGAGTCATACCTCAACGACCTTCAACGGTGGTTGAGTGAATGGAAAATCGCCATTAATGTCTCTAAGAGCACCGCGATAATCTTCGCGCGTTCCGGACGGCGCTTTATCCAGCCACGACCACTAACACTCTTCGGGGAACCAATCGAATGGGTCGACACTACTCGTTATCTGGGGGGTGACCCTAGATACACGACTCAACTGGTCGCCTCACATAGACCAGATCAGGAAGAGGACTACTCAAGGGATGGGTATGCTGGGCCCCCTCCTGAATAGGAAGAGTGATTGATCTATCAGTCAGGAACACAGTCCTGCTATATAAGCAGCTCATGCGGCCCCTGGTGGACTTTACGTGCCCCGCGTGGAGGTCCGCTGCCCGCTCCCATGTCCGGAAGCCACAGGTGTTACAATCCAAGTGTCTTCGCCTCGCTACTGGTGACCCTTGGTACGCAAGTAACAGGCAGATACACCAGGATCTGGGCATTCCGCTGTTTGCCGACCACATCAGAGCCCTGACTGAGAGCTTTGACTCAAAGTTAGCTGATGTAGGGAATCCCCTAATACGGCAACTCGGCAGATACTTACGCTGATCGAGGGTTGACCCCGTCGCCTGATGCGAAAGCCAAGGGCGGTAGGGGACAGCAGGCCAGTCGGGGCCATCGCCCGCGATGGCCAAGTCGACAAAACCAATCGCGTTCGACACAGAACAGCCAAGGTCCATTCGGCTACCCTAACTGAGGTTTTCCGTGATTTTCCTCAGTTGTAAGGCAAATGCCAGGGTATTCGATACTAAGTCGGGGCACGGCCCGCACTCCCCTCACCTAGGCGCGGCGGCTTCACCTAAGCGCCTGACAAACTTCGCATAACTCCAACATGCGACAGAGCCAGTCTGGGCTCGGAACCCAGACAGCCAACCAACCAAAGCTTATCCCTCCCATACCTAGTCCAGGACAACCTCGACCCTAGTCTTTGGCACAATCAGTCAAGGCCCTCAGCCTGACTATCAAATCGTTAGCGTTAGCATATTCCCCTGTTACAGTTTTGGTGTCTGTTACTGAGCCTAGCAATGCGGTCAAACGCAGGAATGGCTAACAGAGAGGGGGGCGTCGACTTGCGCTTGGCGCAAGTCTCCGCCCCCCAGTTAACACTTTGGCTTGGCTTGGCTTGGCTTGGCTTGGCTTGGCTTGGCTTGGCTTGGCTTGGCACGAGATTCATTCATTCATTCATTCGGAAAGGAGTAACCGGCAACACACACATCAAGAAATGACTCATCAAGACAGAAGATACGAACCTGACTGCCCGGCCACGTAGCCTCGTGGACGGGGCACACCACCGCTCGTCGGGCATCCTGCAGCAGCACTCAGCACCAGTCGCAGCCTCCTCAACTCCACAGCGGACCTCCGGCCAACCAACCGCGTAGCCAGTGGTTCATCATCGTCCGCGGCCTACCGGAGGCCTTATCACTACATGGCAACGCAGCTCTACACCGCAGTAAACACCACTCAACAGCCGACGATAAAATAACGGCAAGTATGCCGCGACCTCACTTGTCAGACTGTACAACTTTTGACATTAATAAATAAATAAATATATATATATATATATATATATATATATATATATATATGTGTGTGTGTGTGTGTGTGTGTGTG
>Ga0123352_10008860_pt1 | contig 15691 bp, 17 predicted proteins | sample TergutLab28metaG_FD_89700 | JGI IMG/M metagenome (GOLD analysis project Ga0123352, IMG submission 89700) | Labiotermes labralis P1 segment gut microbial communities from Petit-Saut dam, French Guiana - Lab288 P1 | ecosystem: Host-associated > Arthropoda: Insects > Digestive system > Gut ... | reverse complement strand
ATTTCCGACTCAAAACTCTCCGACCTAAAGCCGCTAAAAATTCGTTTATTCGAAATTTGAGGTCGCAGGTCGTACTAGCCGTACACCAAGACCGAGAATAAAGAAGAAGCGAATTTTTAGCTGTTTCAGGCGTGTTATACATTGTATTGCAAGGGTAGGGTATGTTAGCAAAGAAGCAAGGGTTTATCATCAGATTGTCGGGAATCTTGTACATCGTCAATAAATACGGTATTGTCAACGATTTGATAAACGACAAGATATTTTCCACATGATACCATATATCGATATTTTCCGCTTTTCAAATAAGGCCTATTAAAAACAGGATTGCGATATGGTAACCGTTCTAGCGATTGCATATCGTCAGCAAGTTGGTCTAAAAACTTTTCGGCGGCTAATTCATTTACCCTTGCAAGAAATTCAAAGTGGTCGTACATCTTATCATTAACGGCAGGGTCTACAATTACCTTGTATTCCTTGTCTACTTCATACATCTTTGCCTGTCCCTCGTTTGATAGCCTGTTTCATATTCGTTTTGAATTGGTCTACGGAGTAACCTTGTGTACCCATAAGCCTTGCCATTTCTGCTGCTATAAGGCGTTCTGCCGTTGCTAAATTTTCTTCTCTGAGTCCGTAAGATTCAATATCCATGAGAACCATATCTCCTTCACCGTTACGAGTAAGAAATACAGGCCTTTTATTCGCACGGCATATTTCCGCTACGCTATTATAGTTTTTCCGCAATTCACTTGACGGCTTAATAATTGGTTGCATTTGCCTAGCTCCTTCCATTACAATTTCATACCCTTATTATACCCCATATTAGGGGCAAAAAACAACTATTAATTTTCAACACTTGTAACCTACCTCTTGACATCAATCAACAGATAATTACTTATTCATCGAATCGAGCGGCTTGACTATACTTTCACCTTTCAAAAATGACATCCTACAATGTTGCGGTTTACTATATGGCAACGGCGCATAACCTCATTCCGCCATCTTTTCGCCCCATTCACCAAATCTTGTCTTTAAATAAAAACTTGCAAAAGCTTTGGCTTTGCGGCGTTTTCATTTAAAGCCAACCTTCGGCAAATGGAACAAAAATCTGACGAAAGCAGGTTATGCACCATTGCCATATACTCATACTGCCTAAAAAATACCCAATAATTAGGAATGAATTTGGGTTGCGATAAAAAAACGGGAACAAAACCCGTTGCAAATACGTCATATAAATGTAATATATGGATTCAAATGGTTATGTTCTCATGAGAAGTTATCTTATATGGTTAATGCGAATCAAGGATTGAATAGAATCACTGTCAAGCCCGCAATGACAAAAGTTTATTTTTTAACTCTTGATTGGCGTAGATAGAACAAAAATTCGAACATGTAAAGGAGATTTCTATGAAAAATGATAAAGGTAGATTATCAAATTTAAATCCTGTTGAAAACTACGCTCCGCCAAAACTGCCTACTCTAAATGATGCTCAAAATGACACGGCATTACTTAAAAAGCTGCCGCTAAGGTGGAAAAACAGTGCAAAGGTTATTGCCTGCATTGGGATTATTGGAGTTGGCTCTGTTACGCTTTCTGGGTGTTCATCTTTATGGAGCGAACAGCCGGGTATAGCGGTATTTGACACTATACCTCATCATGGAGGGTCAGGTCCTGCACCAATTTATATTGTACATCTTACAGAACAGGAAGCATTTGGAATAATTCAGGCACAGTTGGAATCGGCAGGCCTTAACTTTAACGCTGCGCCTCCTGATTATACTGTTGAATTAGGGGGGCAAAATATCAGCCTTGAATTATTTGATGAAGATAAAGGGGTTGCTATAGCACATATTAGGGAAGAAAATTTGCGGTTTCCGGAGAATGGATGGCGATATGTTGAATCTGTCGCTGAAGAATTTGCTAAGAAAGCAAATGATATCTCTATAGGTGTGTTTTACAATCCTGCAAAAGATGACTGGATGAACAATGTTGAAGCAGAAGCTGCGACCAGACAAAACCTTATTGACCAAGCACAAAAATTCATTACCTCTTTGCAAGATGAAGGTATACTAGAGCGGCAAATTTACGATGATTTTATACATTTTGGGGGCGCAGGCGGCGCACCATTTTATGTTGTACATCTTACAGAGCAAGAAGCATTTGGAATAATTCAGGCACAGTTGGAATCGGCAGGCCTTAACTTTAACGCTGCGCCTCCTGATTATACTGTTGAATTAGGGGGGCAAAATATCAGTCTTGAATTATTTGATGAGGATAAAGGGGTTGCTATAGCACACATCAGAGAGGAAAGCTTAGGGTTTTTGGGGAATGGAAGAATGTCTGCTGAACTTGCTGCGGAAGAGTTTTCACAACAAGCAAATGATATCTCTGTAGGTGTATTTTACAATCCTGCAAAAGATGGTTGGATGAGTGATGTTGAAGCAGAAGCTGAAACCAGACAAAATCTTATTGACCAAGCACAAAAATTTATTGCCTTTTTGCGAGATGAAGGTATACTGGAATAAGTGGCAACGGCGCATAACCTCATTAGCAGGTTATGAACCATTGCCAAGTAATTTGCCGTTACGGTTATAGGAGGGTCTTTATGAAAAATGACAAAGATATCTTATTGAGCTTAAATCCTGTTAAGAGCTATGTTCCGCCGAAGATTCCTACGTTAAGTGAAATTCAAGATAATACTGAGCTGCTTAAAAAACTGCCATTAAGATGGAAAAACAATGCAAGAATTATAACTTTCTTAGGGATTATGGGTGCAGGAGCTGTTACATTATCTGCTTGTGCAAACTTTGGCAGACCGAATATTCATCATGGCGGCGCAGGCTTTTCGCCGATTTATGTAACACACCCGACAGAGCAGGAAACAGAATATCCGGGGCAATATCCTTACGAAAACATGAAGCAAGAGACAGAGTATGCAAATAAAGACACTTATACATATATCGAATCTGAAGGACTTTACGCTGAGTCTCAAATTTATACGAAAGTTATACAAGAGGAGCTTAATTTAAGGATTCATCATGGAGGATCAGGCTCCGGACCGTTTTATATTGTTCATCTAACAGAGCCGGAAGCACTAAGCATCATTCGTTTGCAATTAGAGCAAGCCGGGCTTAGATTCAATGCATCCCCTCCGGATTATCACGTTGAATGGTGGGACACCATCGGTCTTGATTTATTTGATGAAGATAAAAATATCGCTGTCTCACATTTAAGCTGGGAAGACAGTAATCGGCATTTTAGCCCAACAGGGCGAAACTTTGCTGAAATAATTTCGGAAGAGTTTGAAAGACAAACAGATGATATTTCTATAGGCGTATTTTACAACCCGGGTGAAACGCTTAACCCCCTTGTAATGGAAGGTGATCAAATACGCCGCACCAGACCAACTCCCGCAGAGATAGAAGAAGGAAAAGTAACCGCAAGACCGATTCTTGAAAAACGTCTGGCTGCCCAAGTACAGGAGTTTATCGGCTTTTTGCATAGCGAAGGAATTATTTAGGAGGTGTTTTCATTGCAATTAACACTGCATGTTACCGATGATTGCAATTTAAATTGCAGTTATTGCTTTGTTCCCAGAGGACTGGGGCGTATGTCGCAAGATGTTGCTTTTGCAGCTGTAAAATTAGGTATGCAAAACAGTAATACATCCGGATTGCTTTTTTATGGCGGCGAGCCTTTACTCGAACGGCAGCTTATATACGATACAGTAAATTATGCGCAGTCTGTTAAAAAAGAGACAGGTCATAATTTCTTTTATAAAATGACGACAAACGGCACTCTTTTAGATGAAGAATTTCTTAAGTTTTCAAAAGATGCCAATTTAACTATAGGGTTTTCTCATGACGGTCATTCACAGGATGATTGCCGCCGTTTTCACGATGACAGCGGCTCGTATGATATCCTTGATGATAAAATATCGCTGTTGTTAAAATATCAACCATACGCAGTAGCTTTAAGCGTCATGGATCCATCCACCGTACATAATGCAGCCGAAACAGTTAAATTCCTTTACAGCAAGGGCTTCAGATATATCAGCATTAACGTTAACTATGACGAAAAAGCCCCTTGGACAGCTGAACGTCTCTCAGTTTTAGAGAACGAGTATAAAAAAATGGCAGAGCTGTATATCAAATGGACAAAGGCGGAGGAGAAATTTTATCTAGGTCCTTTTGATATGAAAATTTTGTCGCATCTTAAGGGAGAAAACTATAATAAGGACAGGCGGCTTATGGCTCTAAATCAACCATCTGTCGCAACTGATGGGAAAATTTATCCAGGTTCAAGATTTTTGAACGATCCTGCTTTTGTAATCGGAGATGTTTTTTCAGGGATTGATTTTGACAAGCAGAAGTTTATATATGAAAAAGGGGCAGTACCACTTGAACCTTGCTCTAAATGTGCAATCAGAACCCGCTGTAACTATGCTTACGACAGTTTAAGTCGATTTGATGAGGAAATCGTTCCCAATATAACGCCAATACAATGCACCCATGAGCAGATGATTACCCCTATTGCGGATTATGTCGCCGGTAAATTATATAAAGACAGAAGCCCTATGTTTATACATAAGCATTACAATGATCTGTATCCTATTGTATCACTTGTAGAAGATAGGAGCAAATAGTCAGTTTGTTTGCTTCAAAAAAGGTTCGTTTATACTTTTATAAAAGTCCATTTCTCTTTGAAAAATTTTAAAAATATTCCAGATTTTTTTAAAATTTTTCAAAACTTTAGCAATTTGCTGTTAAGTTTTTAACAAAAAGTGACGATATTTATTGCAAATGTATCTTGTATATGGAGCATATATGGATGTATCCTCGTATACGAACATAATAAATTGCAAGGATGCAAGGAGGCGACTAAAAAATGATAAGAATGACAGGCTTTTCAGGGATGGATGTTGAGGGAATGGTTGCGCAGCTTATGCGGGCTGAAAGAGTCAGACATGACAGACTTTTCCAACAAAGTGTCACCCTTAATTGGCGGCAAGAGGCATTTACCTCTGCGCACAACACGCTTAGTAGATTTCAATCGAATTTTTTAAGCAACGGACCGGCCGGAAGTGTAGGCACAAACACAAGTAATGTTAATCGTATTTCGCAGCCTGCATCATGGCGAAACAACCTTTTAACTAACTCTTCGTCTAATGCTGTAGGGGTAGCAGGAACTACAGGTACAGCAAGAGCTGGAGATTTTAACGTTAACATAACTCGTCTTGCTACAAGGGATATATTTGATTCGCAAACATTTTCAAATGCAGTGGGCGGAAATCTTGATTTAGATGTGCTCGCAGGCGGCGGTGAATTCTCTGTTTCTTTTAATGGGACAAGCAGGGCTATTTCATTTACGGCGGCTGAAATTAGCGATATTCAAAATATATCAGATCCCGGAGATCGTGATGCGGCTTTTGAATCGTTAATTAACGAAAGGCTTCAATTTGCTTTCGGCAGCATTTCAACTAACGGAACATCAACTCAAAGAATAACTGCAGAAGTTGATAATGGCGCAATTTCGTTTAACTTAGCGAACGCTAATGATACAATTGCCGTTAGTTCAGGAACTATAGATGTTGGTACTGCGTTTGGTATTCAAGCCGGTCAAGGCACTAACAATATGTTAAACAGAAATCTCGCATCTGTAATTGGATCTAACATAGGCGAGACTTTTGAGATTAACGGAGTGGAAGTTGAAATAACGGCAGACATGACAGTCAGCCAGTTTTTAAATACGGTTAATCAGGCAAACAATGGCGTAACCATGAGTTTTAATAACTCTACAGGTCAGTTTGTAGTTCAATCAAGCCAAACAGGAACAGAAAATCAAATTGAATTTGGCAACGACAGGTTTAGAGAACTTTTCGGCTTCGGTGCGCCAAGAGAAGTTGCTCATGATGCTGAATTTACCGTAAACGGACAAGTATTTACTTCAGCAACGAACACTAATGTCACTGCACAAGGGTTAATGCTTAACCTTAACGAAGTGACTGACGGCGATGTTACAATAACAGTAAGGAATAACGTTCAAGCAGCCTTTGACATGATTATGGAATGGATGGAAGGCTATAACGAAATGCTTAGAAATTTAAGCGGAATGACAAACGAGCAGTTTGCAAGAACAAACACAGGCGCACGCTTTGCACCTCTCACAGAAGAACAAAGACAAGGTATGTCTGATGCTGATATCGCTCGTTGGGAAGAGCAAGCAAGACAAGGTATACTCCGTAACGACCCTACACTTCAAAGGATAGAACAAGAAATGCGCCGTTGGATTTTTGAGCCTGTTCAACTTTCGGATGGCAGAAGCATCAGCCTTCATGAAATAGGTATAAACACAGGTGATTGGAGAAACGGCGGTCAGCTCGAAATTTGGGAAAACGCCTCAGGAAATCCTGTGTTTACTATTGAGCTTCTTGAAGAGCGTTTTGATGATATTATGGAAATGTTCACGGCAAGATCAATGACTCCTTGGACAAACACCAACGTAGGTGCCGGTGCGCCGGGTATGCAAGCTCAAAGGATGCGTGAAAACGGTATCGCAATGAGACTTGACGACATTATAAACAATGCCATTGCAAACGAACGCAGCTCAATAAACAGAGCCGGCGGTATAAACAGAAATGGCGAGGCCGATGCATTAAACAGACAAAGCCCGATGAACATCCAAATGCGTGAAATTCAACAACGTATGGCTGATGCTCTTATCCGTTTGAACCAAAGAGAAAATCATTTCTTTGCTATGTTTTCAAGAATGGAACAGGCGATTATGCGCTCTGATCAACAAATGGCTTCGCTTATGGCTTCAATTGGCGGCGGATTTTAATATAGGTAATAAATAATAGGTGTAATGAATAAGTAATGTATAGTTTCTATTGGTAATTTCCGGCTTAACAGCCGGGTTATTATAAGCGGTTCTCCCTATGATAGGTAGACTTGAATAGGGAGAACCTTAGGCATCTCATTAATAAAGGATGATTTTTTGGAAACAAATGAAAAAACGAGTAAGGCTACTAAAGCTCAGTTGTTAAAACAAAAGCTTGGCGTACTTAATGATATATATTACACGACCAGAAACGTTAATTTGGCAGATGAGGATTCGGCTGTCGACAATTATGTTAATATGGTTGATAATAGAGAATCATTAATTGCGGAGTTAACAAAGGTTGACGAAAAGTTAAAAATGTTTTCAGATAACGATAAAAACTCTTCTGAAGAAGATGAGTATAGCAAAAAGATTGCGGAAATCGTTAAGAAAATCATTTATGAAGATGAAAAGCAAAAAGACGATGTCAATGCTATTGTATCTTCTATCAAAGAAAACATAACACAGATCAAAAAGTCTAAGGACATGAAAAAGATTTACGAATACGACTTATACTTGACCGACAGTTCAGGGAGAGGATTTGACAGCAGTAATTAGTGACTAAAGGAGGATTGTTAAAATGGAAGTTAATAGTCTTAATGCAACTAATCATAACGTTCAAAGCGTTGCTCCAGTGCAATCGCAATCTTCACATCAAACTCCTGTAGAGCCTAGGAGCTCTCAAAGGAGGCAGATGCAAAGTATTCCGGCACTTAAACGGATTCAAGAACCGGAATTTATAGGTGAAAAACAAATAAACGCAATGGTGAATAGAGCTTTTAATGAAGCAAACAGACGGCTTGCTCCGGTAAAAAGCGAAGTTCAGTTTAGCGTACATGAGGCGACAAACAACCTTATGGTCGTTATAAGAAATTCTGAAACAGGGGATATCATTCGTGAAATCCCACCGGAAAGAGTGCTTGATGCAGTTGCTCAAGCATGGGAACTTGCAGGGCTTTTCGTTGATGAAGCAACTTAAAGATTTTAACATTTAAACAAGAGAAAACACCTGTCGGTCACGAAAGTGCAACGGCGCGGTGTTTTTTGTCTTAATCGTAAGGAGATGCAAAAATGAACATTTCGCAGCAAATTAAAAAAACAAAAATTGTATGTACACTCGGCCCGTCCACTGATGATGATAACGTATTACGTAAAATGTTTGAATACGGAATGGATGTTGCAAGGCTGAATTTTTCGCATAGCGTTTATGCCGACCATGATATGAGAGTAGGTCAAGTTAAACGCATTAGGGCTGAACTTAATAAGCCTATTCCGATAATGCTTGATACAAGCGGACCTGAAATACGGCTTAAAAGCTTTAAAAATGGTTTGGCTCAGCTTAAAGCAGGGCAAACATTTATTTTGACAACAGATGACATAGAAGGCGATGATACTCGTGCTTCAATAACATACGTTGATTTACCTAAGGACGTTACTTCCGGTATGCGAATTATGATAGATGACGGCAACGTAGAACTTCGTGTTGAAAGCACTACCGAAACGGAGATATTTTGCAAAGTTATCCATGATTCGATTGTTAAAAATCGTAAGTCGGTTAATGTTCCGGATGCTAACTTGACAATACCTTTTATATCAGCTAAGGACTTATCGGATATTAAGTACGGCATATCAATGGAAGTGGATTTAATAGCCGCATCTTTTACACGCACAGCACAAGATGTGTTAGATGTTCGGAAAGTTCTTGCTGAAAACGGTGGGGAAGACATAAAAATTATAGCAAAGATTGAAAACAGGCAAGGAGTTAATAATCTTGACGAAATATTAGAAGTTTCTGACGGCGTAATGGTTGCGCGAGGTGATATGGGTGTTGAAATTCCGCTTGAAGAGCTTCCGAAGATTCAAAAAGTGATGATTAAAAAGGCATACAGCTCCGGGAAGATAGTTATAACTGCCACGCAAATGCTTGAATCTATGATGGAAAATCCACGCCCAACAAGAGCAGAAACTACGGATATAGCAAACGCCGTTTTTGATGGAACATCAGCAGTTATGCTTTCAGGCGAAACAGCTGCCGGTGCATTCCCGGTTGAAGCAGTTGAGACTATGGCACGTATCGTTCGCCGTGCCGAAGTTGATATGGACTATATTGACCTGTTTAATTTTTGCTCTGCTGAAAAAGACATCACTGATGCGATATCCCATGCTACTTGCACAACAGCACATGATATAGGTGCATCAGCAATTTTAACGTACACAGAGTCGGGGTTAACAGCACGCATGATATCAAAATTCCGCCCGCAATGCCCAATTATTGCCTGTGTAACAAAAGAGCAAATATGCCGCCAGCTTAATTTGTCATGGGGAATAGTCCCAATTATGGCAGAATATATGGAGACAACGGATGAAGTTTTTAAACATGTAATCGACCGTTCAATTTCTACAGGAATAGTTAAAAAAGATGACACCGTAATAATTACAGCAGGTGTGCCTGTTGGTATTAGCGGGACTACTAATATTTTAAAGGCTGAAGTTGTTTAGCTTTTAGATTCGCATTTAATATATTGCTTTTTTGCGGGTGCTTCTATACTCATATCCTTTCAAAACAGTAACAAAAAAACGCAGAATTTTTTTCGCTAGACTAGGAAAAAGGTTCTTAGCGTACCCATAAGGTACGGTAAGGTTCTTTTGACGACGTATAGCGGAAAAAAGACAAGTTTTTGTTACTGTTTTGAGAGGATGTGAGTATATTAACAAAGTGCCCGCTTTTCTTGTAAATCTATTGATTTTCCTTATAAACACGCAAAATTTCCGTATACCATTCCCCTGTTTTTCGGTAATACATTTCGCTCAAACCAAATATTAAAGTAGTTCCAAACATAAGCACGCCGATAGCAATAAGCCAAAGATAAGCCCAACTCGTAGGTATTGAAAAGAAAACAAAGAAGCTTATAGCGAACAATGCCTTCAAAAGTATGCAAAATGTTAAAATTCGCTTAAAGAACCGCCATTTTTTAATAAAAATATCTCCCAAGATAAGCTCACGCAAAAGAGCAATCATCATAGTTAAGGCTATACCTTGCAAAATAAAAATAAATGGTATGTTATATTCAAAATCTGCGCCTGTAGCTGACGCATATAATACGCCTGTTACCATATACAAAATTATCAATCCGGCAAGCATTTGAGCCGCAAATGATTTAATTGGTGCAATAAAGTTCGTTAGTTTTTTCATTTTATCCCTAGCCTCTCTTTTAATAATTTGGCATATTGTCTTGAAATAATCAACTTTTCTCCGCCTTCAATTGTTGCTTCAATGCGACCGCTAAAGTCGGGGCAAAGCTTTGATATTTTTTTAATATTTAAAATTTGTGATTTTGAGCTTCTTATAAAACCTGAATCTGATAACATTTCTTCTATTACATACAGCTTTAACGGTAGTTCATATACTTCTGCTTCGGTATACAAGAAGGATTGTTTTTCTACGGTTTCAAAGTATAAAATATCATTTATGCTTATTAGATATGTGATGCCTTCTTTAGTACAAAAAATCTTTTTAGCATGAGCGTTCAATAAATATTCCAATTTATGGATATCATCTGTCACCTTATGACACCTGATAATGACCTCTATATCATCATAACCTTCGACAATTTCTATCTTCAAGCAACCATCTCCTTTGCCAACCGGATTTTATATTCTTATTATAAAGATTTTTCAAACTATTTCAATGTAACTTAGCATGTTAAAATAACAACTTAGGAAATATCAGGGGTAACAAAAACGGAAAATAAAAATTAACTGATGCCATAAATAAAACATAATTTAATGCTATAATAAAATAACGGAGGAGTGTATATGCAAAAAATATTGATAGCTGACGACAACCAACAAATCGTTTCCATATTAGAAGAATATGCAAAAAAGGAAGGCTTTAGCGTAACAACTGCTTTTGACGGAGAAGATGCCCTTGCTAAAGCCGAAATCTCACCCTTTGACATAATTTTGCTTGATGTAATGATGCCTAAAAAGGATGGATTTTCTGTTTGCCGTGAAATACGCAAAAATTCAACCGTTCCAATAATAATGATTACAGCCAGAAGCGAAGATTTTGATAAGATAATGGGACTTGATAACGGGGCAGATGATTATGTAGTTAAGCCTTTTTCGCCTAGCGAAGTTATGGCTAGAATAAGAGCCGTTCTACGAAGGGTAAAGAGCGATGATTCTACAGCAAAAGAGCATTTTTCATTAGCTTGCCTAACAATAAATTTGGAAGAATATATCACACAAATAAATGGAATAAATATTACTCTTACGAAGAAAGAAACGGAATTGTTGTGGATTCTTGCAACTAACAAAAATAGGGTGTTTACAAGGGAACAACTATTGAACAGCCTTTGGGGTTATGATTATTACGGAGACAGCCGTACTGTCGATTCCCATATCAAGCGCCTGCGTGCTAAACTTGATGAAGCGCCTCATCCTACCTGGGAAATCAAAACTATATGGGGCGTAGGTTATAAGTTTGATATTGATCATTCCGTTGGTGACTGCCATGAAAAATAAAATTCTTCGCAGGCTGATTCTATATTTTATGACTGCATTTATTGTTTTTGCCCTGATTATTGGCATATTGTTTTCGGCATTGTTTTCGCAGCATAACATAAATATCCATCATTCAGAGCTAGAAAAACGAGCTGTCAGCATTGCGGACACATTATCAGAGTTTATTGACGGTACTGCAGGACAAGGTTCCGGCTTTGGCATGGGTCATGGCATGGGGGTATTTTTACGGAATATAGAAAATATAGCTATGTGCGATGTTTGGATTGTAGACAGTAATGCAGAGCAGATTATTTTTGGACACCATCACCGTCACCATAGAGGCATGTCGTATCAAGAGTTCCCGGAAGACTCGGAACAAATTATCGCAAATGCTCTTAATGGCGTTGTTGCGTTTAATGAAGGCTTCAGCCTTTTTTGGAATAGACCAAATATCACAGTTGCTGCACCAATTATTGTATCAAACGATTTTGTTGCAGGGGCAGTGTTGCTGCATTCCGAAATTTCGAATGTTGATCAAGTTACAAGCAGTGGTTTAATTTTACTTTTATATAGCATGGCAGCAGCGGTAGCGGTATCAGTGTTGGTTGCAGCTTTGCTTTCTTCAAGGTTTACAAAACCACTTAACAAGATGAAAGAAGCAGCTCTACAAGTTAGCTTAGGAAACTTTAAAGCAAAAACGGAAGTGAATCAGAAGGATGAAATCGGCGAGTTAGCTTTTGTTTTTGACGATATGGTTGCTAAACTATCTGAAACTTTCAAAGAAAGAGAAAAGCTGGACAAGCTGCGGCAAGACTTTGTGGCTAACATTTCTCATGAATTGAGAACACCTGTAACCGTCATGAGAGGTTCGTTGGAAGCACTTTTAGATGGTGTAGTGTCCGATACAAGTAAAGTTTTTGAATATCATAGCCAAATGCTAAACGAATGCATGTATTTAGAGAGGCTTGTTTCCGATTTGCTAGATCTATCCCGGCTTCAAAACACTGATTTTGTTATAGATTTTCAAACTATCGACTTAAAAGATGTTACACTTGATGCAATTAAATCTTTAACAAAAATTGCAGAACAAAGAAGAATTTCTTTAACCTTTTTATGCAAAAATTTTGACTTTACTTTCAATGGAGACTATGGTCGAATACGGCAAATGTTAATAATTGCGTTAGACAATGCCGTGAAATTTTCCTTAGAAAATGAAGAAGTAGAGATACATTTGCTAAAAGAAGGCAACTCAGCAAATATCTATATTCGTGATCATGGCAACGGCATACACCCTGGTGACATAGAACATATTTTTGATCGGTTTTATAAACAGCGCTCGGAACAAAATAAAACCGGAACAGGTCTTGGATTATCGATTGCCAAGCAAATTGCTGATAGACACGGCATAACAATAGAAGCAGCAAACCATCCGGACGGCGGAGCCGAATTTAATTTTGTATTTCCATTGCTTTTATAAAATAAAATATGAACCAATGTCATCAAAAAAGAAAAATAAAAACATAATTTTGCCACAATCATCATTTATAATGATACTATCAACGACAAGTTGGACGAAAATTTAAGGAGATGTATTAATATGAAAAAGAAAATAGCTGTACTGGCAGTAGCCGCTATTATGCTGATGGGCATGAGCTTTACAGTATTCGCATCCGAAACCGCAACCGCAGGTTTTTCTCGCAGGCAGGGCAGATGCTTTAATCGTGAAACTCGTATTTATAACGGGTCAGGTGATTGCTTTAGGCGTGGAGAAGGAAATTTTGATTTTGAATGTGATGGCTTCGGGCGAGGAGGTTCCGGACGGGCATTAGGTTCCGGAGGCATGATGCTTAGAGATGGTTCTTGCTTTTAAAGCCAAAACTACAATTGCAAGCTAAGAAAAGACCGATATTGTTAGGACAGAACCCTTACAATATCGGTCTTTTTTATTCGCCTAATTTATACTTTCTCATGGGTTTTCCATAAAAAGCATATTTTTTCCTCTTTAAAGATGAGCTATAATAAATATACAATATTTTTTAAATTTTTGAAGTGTTCTTTGCTTTTGAGTTGTTATATATAGTGTAAGGCGGTGATGATTATTTATGCCGGTGGTTTTGAAAAGTTTATTAAGGATCATGAGAGATTGGTTTTTAGTATATGCTTTTCGTTTTCAAAAAATTATTTTGATGCCGAAGATTTAACTCAGGAAACCTTTATAAGTGCATACAGATATATCGGCAGCTTTGATGGCATAAATGCTAAAGCGTGGATTTCAAAAATTGCCGTCAATAAATGCAAAAACTACCTTAAAAGCTCTCAGCGTAAAGTTTATCCCGTTGAAGATGAGGTTTTCTCCTCTATTCCTGCTTTAGAAGATTCTCCGGCGGATTACATAGTCAAAAAAGAGCAATCAGAAAATTTATATGAACTTTGTAATGCGCTAAAAGAACCGTATAGGGCTGTTGCTGTTAAATATTTTTGCGAAAACATGAAGCTTTCGGAATATTCTTTACAGTCAGGGATCGGTCTTAAAACGCTTGAAACAAGGCTTTACAGGGCAAAGAAAAAATTATCAAAGATGTGGGGTGAGTGTAAGTGAACGAAACAAGTCAAATTTGTAATAAATACAACTTGCAAAGATTTCAAGCAGGAACTATGCCGGAAGATGAGCTGATAGAGTTCGCCGACCACCTTTTAATCTGTGATTGTTGCCAATCAGAGCTTATTGAAGGTTTTGAAGATGAATGCGCTAACATTTCGCCGCCTAGCGGGCTTTCTGAATCAATTTTACATGAAGTAAATGCAAGAAAAAGTTCCGAATTTCTTAAATATTGTGTAAAAGTAACAGCGGCAGCTTGCTTTGCACTGTTCATATTGTTTTCGGGTTTACCACAAACAGTTTATGAATTTAGCAGTAGAACTATTGAAGAGGAGGCGGATGTGTTTAACCTTCGTCACGATAACAGGAACAGAATACTTTTTAGGGAGGATGTATATTTTGAATACTCGCAGTAAATTTTTAACTATTTTATTTGCTTTTTTGCCCGGAGCAGGGCATATGTTTCTTGGATTTATGAAAATGGGCTTATCTTTTATGTCTATGCTTTTTGGAATTATAATTTTAACGACTATTTTACGATTAGAAATAGTTTTACTTGCAATTCCCATAATATGGTTCTATTCATTTTTTGACTGCATTAACAAGACATTTCCGACAGACTCTGCGGCTATAATTGAAGACAAATACATAATGCTTCCCGAGCCGTTTCCAATTTTCGCCGGAAAACACAGACTTGTACTGGGTTGGGCTTTGACTTTATTAGGATTATATCTTTTGGCGGATAATGTATTAGGGGCGGCAAGAAGGATGTTTCCCGGGCTTCATCACAGGTTTCACCAGTTACAAACCATCATTAACAATATGCCGCAGTTTATAATTGCGGTCGCTATAATAGTCGTTGGGATTCTTATGATTATGGGCAAGAAAAAAGAACTTAGTGCAGTGGAGATAGTTCGTCATGAAGAGATTAGTATAGTGGATGCTGACGATAATAAAGCGTAAAATCACAATGAAAATCAGTAGATGTATAAATCATCATGCTGCTTTTTCCCTGATGAAATGGCTAGTGTTGCGGTAAAAATACGCTTACCGCTTATCGGTTTTATAATCCGGCTAAGTTCATTTAATGTTGCCCCGGTGGTATAAATATCATCAACAACTAAAATGTTCTTAGCTCTTATAAAATCGGGATTCAAAATCGTAAATGCATCTTTAATATTTGCCGTGCGCTCGTCAAACTGTGAAATTTCAGACTGAGGCACGGTATTTTTTGTCCTTCCGATGCAATTTTTGATAAATAGCATACCTAAAACAGCCGCAGTTTCCTCCGCTAAAATTTCAGACTGGTTATACCCACGCTTCTTATAGCGTTTCTTATGAAGCGGAACGGAAATAACAGCGAATTCTTTTCGGTGCTTAGCGAAAAATTCCACATATTCACCTTGAGCAAGAGCCTTGCCAATCTCCTTTCCAAAAACTGATGCTGAATATGGGTTAAACGAATATTTAAACCTGTGAATAGCCCTTCTAAGCAGCGGATCATAAGTAAAAACGGATATATTTCTATCAAAATGCAAAAGCCTGCCTGTGCAGTCTTCACAAATCGTCCCACGATGCTCCGCCGGCTTACCGCATTTTATGCAAGTTTCGCCCGATATCGGGTTTAAGCTGCTTCGGTAACATTCACCGCAAATTCCTTGTTGGTTGTTTGCTATTTCGTTGCAAACCGGGCAGGGTTGAGGGTAGAT